>ENA-OWZV01000011-OWZV01000011.1-human-gut-metagenome-genome-assembly--contig:-NODE-11-length-88785-cov-21.007089_pt1 | contig 88785 bp, 60 predicted proteins | sample MGYA00249264_ERZ652123 | MGnify/ENA primary metagenome ERZ652123 (study PRJEB26925, sample SAMN05827256) | human gut metagenome | biome: ENVO:2100002; feature: ENVO:00000062; material: ENVO:00002003... | reverse complement strand
TGCACGGCTGAGCCCCATCTGGCCTACGATTGCTCCGCCTTGGCACTACGGTCTTAAAAATCGCAATCAACAATCCATGAGCAGGCAAAAAGACCAATTCTCCTGCAAAATGCAAAAAACTGTTCTTTTTTAACTGGCTGATAATTACGTTTCACCCCGTTCCTTTTTTATGGCCGCAGACCGAACTACTTCAAGGCCCTGACGGAAGGCGTTCTGTGACCACAAACAGATTATCTGAAAAGCTCACCGCACTAAACTTTTTAGCATTCCTGCCTGCAACTGCTTTCTTGCTGTCATAAAAAACGTTATACTAATAGCAATCATTTTCCATGAAAGGATATTTGTTTTGAAAATCTTTGTTGTCGGTGCCCACGGCCAAATCGGCCAGTTGCTGGTCCACAAACTGCTTGATCGTGGTGATACAGTTACAGGCGGTTATCGTGATCCAATCGCTCAGAAACCTGATCCCGAGAAAAACTTTCGCGCTGTCGAACTCGATCTTTCATGGCCGGTTGATCGCTTAGCTGACCTTTATGCTGGTCATGACGCAATTGTCTTCGCAGCAGGCTCCCGCGGTCAAGATCTTCTTGGCGTTGATCTAGATGGTGCTGTCAAAACGATGAAAGCTGCTGAACGCGCTGATATTAGTCGATTTATCATGCTCAGCGCCCTTGATGCTGAAGATCCGGACAAATGGCCAGACCAGTTGCACGATTATTACATCGCCAAGTACTACGCTGACGAATGGCTCATTCACAACACGGATCTGGATTACGTCATCGTCCAGCCAACCGCGCTCACCAACGATCCTGCACAAGGCAGTATCACCTTGCAACCGCAACGACCATCAACTATTTCGCGCGCAGATGTTGCTGACGTCCTAGTAGCAGCCTTAGACAGCAATCGCCATCGAGACACAGTGAAGATTGCAAGCGGTAATGAAGCGATTGTGAAAGCATTACATGTTTGACGACAGTAGCTTCACGTGGTAATTTAAAGCTAAGTTAAATTCGAAAGTGAGGTTTCGTCCATTGAAGTAAGCCAATTGTTGAAAATGTCCAAGTCCTGTCATCATCAACGGGATTAGTACGGACTTTTTGACAATTGGGCTTGATCAAGGACGGCACCCCGTTTATTTTGGTCAGTCCCAAAGTGTTATTGGACTGGCTTTTTTGTTGCATACAAGCCAGCGCAGTTATGCTGCCAAATAACCCAATAGCAAGGCTGATGCCGCAAACTTTCAACACTTTTCAGCCATAAAAAGTCATACCGATTCACGTTCTGATCACGCAGGCACATCCCCGAAAGGACGTGGCTGTATGTCTACGATTCAAATTAAACAGCTCAATTTTGCTTATGACGGTCAAGCACCGCTTTTTACGAACACAACCTTTGACCTTGATACCAACTGGCATCTCGGATTGGTCGGTCGCAACGGTCGAGGCAAAACCACTTTGTTGCGAATTTTACAACAAGCACTCCCCTACAGTGGCACGGTGACTGTTCCCTTGCAGTTGCAATATTTTCCTCAAACGCTGGATGAAACCCAACTGACGCTGACTGCCGCACAAGCCATCACCGATGTTGCGCAATGGCAACTCGAACGTGAACTAAATCTGCTCCACGCTGATCCTAACATCCTCTGGCGCCCATTTGTCGATTTATCTGGTGGTGAGCAAACAAAAGTGCGTCTCGCCTTACTGTTCATTCAAGACAATGGTTTCGCACTCATTGACGAGCCAACCAATCACCTCGACCTGCGCAGCCGCCGACAAGTCGCCGCCTATCTCCAACAAAAACCTGGCTTTATTGTCGTCAGCCATGATCGTGATTTTTTGGACAGCATCATCGACCATACGCTAGCAATCCAGCGGCAGCAAATCACCCTTTATCAAGGCAATTTCTCCACCTTCATGACCGAAAAAGAGCGGCAAGATCAAACTGAACTGGCCAAAAATGGTCAACTTAAAACTGAAATTACCCGACTTAAACGAACGGCCCATGATAAAAAAGTTTGGGCGGAAAATAAAGAAAAGAGTATCTATGGTAATCCGCACATCAAGGACAGCGGTCATAATGCTGGTCGCGGGTTTATTAGCGCTCGAGCTGCACGGACGATGAAAAAAAGTAAAAATCTCGAACACCGGATGACTAAAGAAATCGATGAGAAGGAAAGTCTTCTGAAGAACCTAGAAAAGGTTGATCCACTCACCATGCTGCCAGTATCGACCCATCACCATCAACTTGTCGTCGCAGAAAAGGTCCAAGTCGGGTTCGATCAACCGCTTTTCCAGCCGATCTCTTTTACTTTGACCCGCGGCGATCGGATTGCCATTGTTGGTGACAATGGCAGCGGCAAGTCGACCTTGATCCGTGCCTTGTTGAAGCAATTTACCGGGATGCAATCAGGACACCTCACCTTGGCCCCCGTCAGTCTTAGCCTTGTTCGCCAACAATACACCGATAACCGCGGTACATTAGTCGACTTTGCCAAACAGCATCAGCTTAGCCGTGAAACCTTGCTTAACAACTTGCGCAAACTTGGCATGCCGCGAGCCGACTTTAACACGTCGATTGAGCATCTGAGCATGGGCCAACAGAAAAAAGTCGAACTAGCGCGATCCCTAGCCACCCCGGGAGCTTTGTACATTTGGGACGAGCCGCTCAATTATTTGGACACTTACAACCAAGACCAGCTGGTCGCCGCCATCAAGCATTATCAACCAACGATGCTTTTTGTCGAACACGATGAGCATTTTATCGAGCAGGTTGCGACAAAAATCATTCGCCTGCAACCATGACTGACTGAGCTTTTATGGCGACACTAGCGATAACTGTTTAGTTTTTGTGGCAAAACAAAACCCATTGAAAATGTTTGTTATCCATTCCAAAACGCCTTGGTACGTAGCGATTCAGGCGTTGCAACCGAGACACAATGCCCCCATGTAAAGCGGTTCCATGTTATACTCACGGTGATAGCTATAAGAAAGGATGAATAGCATGGCAGAACGTTCTTTGTATCATACCTATGTCCGCAACGAAAATGGTTTAGTCGGTGAAAGTTATGTCGAAGGTAATCAAGGCTTGGCGTTAGGTGTTTCTAGCTCCTTGATTGACGCCCCTGGGACCAACCCGGAGCAGTTCATTGCTTTTGCCTTGTCTACCTGTTTTAATGCGACCATCCGCATCGTGCAGCATCGCGAAGGCACTGCTGAAGATTCCCAGCTCCGTACTCGTGTGGACATCACCCGTGACAAGATTGGCTACAAATTCATCGTAGACGCACAAATCTTGATGCCGAGCCACACCCGCGAAGAAGCACAAAAGATTGTCACCCAGGCACTGGACGAATGCCCAGTTGCCAAACTTTTGAAAGAAAATGAAAATGTCAGCTTCCGCATCGTTGATGATTTCACAGACGAGCCAACGCTAGGCGAGTAAGTCATCAGCGCCACGACTTTTTCTCAAAGATAATAAAGAAGGTACCGGCGTTTAGGCTGATACCTTCTTTGTTTTTTCGTCAAGAAGCGCGGTCACTCGACTATTGAACGCAACAATGCGCTAGCGTATGGACTAATTGGAGGTTGTTAAAATGTCAAAAGCATCTTTGTGGGTCCGCCAACATCATCTTGTTTTGGCACTTAGTCTGCTACTTGGCAGTGTGGTTTTCCTTGCTATCGGTTTATGGGCAACGATTTTACTGCTGTTAACCGTCCAACCAACTGTTTCATTAATTCTCGTCCTGCTTGGCGGCTGGCTTGTACTTGTCGGGATCGCCGCCAGCGCCATCACCTTGTGGCAAATCATCCGTTCACCGCAGAAGGTCACCAGCGGCGTTCGTCGCTTGCAATGGCTCCTAGGCGGCATAACTATCATCATTGCGATCATCAGCTTAAACTTCAGCTATCTATGGGCTGAAAGCGGCGATGCACCAGGATTAATCTTCATAGGCTTGTTTGTCGCTGCGATGCCGTTTGCTTGTTGGGTGCTTGTTAGTGTGTGGCAATTAACCTTGAAGCAGCAAGCGTGAGAGCCTGCCTAGAATGAAATTAGGTGGCTTGGACTACTACAAGGACCAGCGCCGCAATAATGCTGTCGCAGTCGCAAAAGCCTGAATATAGGCGCTCCTGTTTGCGCTCATAAAAAAAGACCCAATCGGTTTCCCGATTGGATCTCCTTTAACGAACCAAGAATTAAAGCTTGGTAACGTTAGCAGCCTGAGGACCACGATCAGATTGTTCTACATCGTAGGAAACAGCCTGACCTTCGTCAAGACTCTTGTAGCCTTCGCCATTGATGGCGCTGAAATGTACAAAGACGTCTTGGCCGTCTTCACCAGTGATGAAGCCGTAACCCTTATCAGCGTTGAACCATTTAACTGTACCTTTTTGCATGAAAATGAATCTCCTTTTCAAAACTAACAACAACAGACAACCGTAATCCTAAAAAGGAAATTCACGTAACATGATGTTTCCCGTTCAAGTATTACCATGTACAGAGTATAACACGTTCGGAAAAAAACACCTAATTATTTCGTGTTTTTTCTAATTAATGTCTAAATATACCTACATGCCTTGATAATACATCGCGTCAGCCACTTTCAGAAAGCCGGCAATATTGGCGCCGGCCTCATAATCACCGGCCATACCATATTCAGCGGCAGCATCCGCGCTAGCTTTAAAAATATGCTGCATGATGTCATGCAGTTGGCCATCGACTTTCTCAAAACTGTCACTGAGGCGCCGCGAATTTTGACTCATCTCGAGTGCGGAAACGGCTACCCCGCCAGCATTGGCCGCTTTTGCCGGGCCGTACAAAATACCAGCATCAGTGTAGGCAGTGATGGCCTCTGGGTCACTCGGCATATTTGCACCTTCTGCCACCGCGATGACGCCAGCAGCCTTAAAACGCGCAGCCTGAGTGCCATCAATCTCATTTTGGGTAGCGCAAGGCAGAGCTAAATCATACTGAAGATCCGCGTCCCAAACCGAGCCTTCATAATAATGGGAGTCAGCAACCCGATCTGCGTATGCTTTTATGCGCCCACGTTCCACTTCCTTAATCTGCTTAACGACCGCGACATCAATACCATTTTCGTCTACGATATAGCCGTTTGAATCAGAAACCGTGATCACCTTGACCCCAAGCTCCTCAGCTTTCTGCGTGGCGTAAATGGCGACATTCCCGGCACCTGAAATCACCGCCCGCTTGCCAGCCAAAGATTCACCGTTGGCCTTCAATAACTCGTCTGTATAGTAAATCAAGCCATAGCCGGTTGCCTCTGTCCGCGCCAGCGATCCGCCATAACTCAACCCCTTGCCAGTCAGAACGCCGCGTTGTGCGCCTTTAAGCCGCTTGTACTGACCATAAAGATAACCGATCTCGCGCGCACCCACGCCAATATCGCCCGCCGGCACATCTAAGTTCGGTCCGATATACTTACTGAGTTCCGTCATAAAGCTTTGGCAAAAACGCATCACTTCAGCATCTGACTTACCTTTCGGATCAAAATCGGCACCGCCTTTCGCCCCACCGATCGGCAATGTCGTCAGACTGTTTTTAAAGATTTGCTCAAAGCCCAAGAACTTGACGATGCTCAAATTCACGGAAGGATGCAGGCGCAAACCGCCCTTGTATGGTCCGATTGCCGAATTAAATTGGACGCGGAAGCCGCGATTGATCTGGATTTGGCCTTTATCGTCCTGCCACGGTATGGCAAATTGAATCGCTCGTTCTGGTTCAACGATGCGTCCGAGAATATTAGCTTTCATATATTCAGGATGTTTTTCGAGAACCGGTGTGATGGTTTTTAACAAAGCTGATGCTGCTTCAAAAAATTCTGGTTGGTTCGGATCGCGTTGTTTGAGGGTTGTGAGAATGGACTGTACGTAAGATGCTGCTGACATGAGGAACCACCTTTCTGGAAGAAAATGTAACAAGCGTTGTTTCAAGACTAACAGAAAGATGGCAGTTTGATAAGAAAGTTATCTTGATATTAAAAATATTCCCAGTCGTTTATCAAGCCCTGCATGCAGACCTCTGTTACAATGAAATCGGATACATGCAACAACTTTGGCGGCAATCGATTTTATGGCGCGTCGTAATCGGCTTCATGACTGCTCACTCATAGTCGTTTGTCGCAGTTTTGGGTACCTGTCGTCAAGATCTTCATGAGGAGGAATTTGAGATGCGGAACAACGGCAATATTATTTTAATTGGTGATGGCGCGATTGGATCAAGTTATGCGTTCAACTGTCTCACCACCGGCGTCGGCCAGAGTCTTGGTATTATTGATGTTAACGAAAAACGCGTGCAAGGTGACGTCGAAGATCTTTCTGATGCCCTACCTTATACGTCACAGAAGAATATTTATGCGGCCAGCTATGAAGATTGCAAATATGCCGATATTATCGTCATCACAGCCGGAATTGCCCAAAAGCCAGGTCAGACACGCCTACAACTTTTGGCCATCAACGCAAAGATCATGAAAGAAATCACACATAACATTATGGCAAGCGGGTTCAATGGGTTTATTCTAGTCGCATCCAATCCAGTCGATGTCCTTGCCGAATTAGTCTTGCAAGAATCCGGCTTGCCACGTAATCAGGTGCTGGGATCAGGGACGGCGCTTGATTCAGCTCGCTTACGGTCTGAGATCGGCCTGCGTTATAACGTGGACGCCCGGATTGTGCACGGCTACATCATGGGTGAACACGGCGATTCTGAATTTCCAGTTTGGGACTACACCAACATTGGCGGCAAACCGATTCTTGATTGGATTCCTAAAGATCGCCAGGATAAAGATCTGCCTGATATTAGCGAGCGCGTCAAAACGGCTGCTTATGGCATCATTGAGAAAAAAGGTGCCACTTTCTACGGCATTGCTGCCTCATTAACCCGTTTAACCAGCGCCTTCTTGAATGATGATCGCGCAGCATTCGCAATGTCCGTCCATTTGGAAGGCGAATACGGATTGTCAGGTGTTTCCATCGGTGTACCGGTAATCCTCGGCGCTAATGGCTTGGAACGCATCATTGAGCTGGATTTGAACCCAGAAGATCATAAGCGTTTAGCCGATTCTGCAGCTATTTTGAAAGAAAATCTGAAGAAGGCTCAAGAAGCTTAGGCTCGTCAGGTTAAGCGCTCAGCTTAACGGTGTCTCTCCAGACGAGTATCACTAAGCCACCGTACCAAAAAACCGCTGTCCGAGACCGCGCGTCACAACGCGGGCAATCTCAGGCAGCGGCTTTTTTAATCTTTTTCTTGTCCTAACGCAGCAGTTTCTTGCTCAACCGCTGATCCCTTTGTCAGAGCCGAGTGACGCATGCCGTACAGGAAGTAAATGGCACAGCCGATCAGGAACCAGACACCGGAATACAGTTTGGCTTGAATGTCGAGCCCAAGGAAAACGATAAGTGATCCCAGGAAGGCAACTGCTGGCAAAACTGGATACAGTGGCATCCGGAAGCGCGGTTTGGCGATATCTTGGCCTTCACGCGGACGCAATCGATAGATTCCCAGTGTCACGAACATAAAGGCTATCAAGGTGCCAGCCGAAATCAGTTGGGCCAAAAAGGCAAACGGGAAGAAAGCGCCGATCAAAACGCCGATGGTAATCAAAACAGCCAAGGCATGATTAGGCAGCTTACGACTGTTCAGCTTACCCAGTTTTTGCGGCAGCATGCCATCACGGCCAAAACTGTAAAGCAAGCGCGACCCAGCCATGGACATCCCGATCAAAGCCGTGAACATTCCTAAGACCGCAATGCTTTCAACCACAACGGCAATGACTGCATGGCCAGAATGACGCAATGCCCAGCCAACGGGCTCCGCGTTATTGGCATAATCCTGATATGGGAACATACCTAACAACACAAGACCAACCGAAACGAACAAGAACACTGCAATCAGTAACGAACCCAGAATACCGCGCGGCATCGTTTTCTCTGGGTCAATGGCTTCCGCAGAATTAGCAGCGATGGAATCAAAGCCAATATAAGCAAGGAAAATCATTGAAACTCCGGCATAGATCCCCTGCCAACCACCAAATGGTGTACCGTCAGCATTGAGATGATAAGCAGGAAAGAATGGATGGAAGTTTTCAGGGTGAATCGCAGTCAAGCCGACCACCAAGAAAAGCAGGATTGCCAGCACCTTCATGACAACCAAGATGTTTTCAACGCGCGCAGCACTTGATACCCCCCGCGACAGTAACAAGCCGACCAGCACCATGACGACCACTGCAACGAGATCGACCATGCCACCATCGGTCCCAACCGGATTCGCCAAGGCTTTAGGAAAATTCACGCCAATGGTTGCCAGCAGCCCGCGGAAATTAGCTGAAAGTCCTGACGCCACAAACGCCACTGCGATAAAGTATTCCGCCAATAAAGCCCAGCCGGCAATCCAGCCAAAAAATTCGCCGAAAACAACATTGATCCAAGAATAAGCCGAACCGGCAAATGGCATCGCCGCTGACATTTCCGCGTAGGCAAACGCAACCAGCCCTGCGACTATCGCGGCTACTAAGAAAGAAATCGACACAGCGGGACCAGCATGTTTTGCCGCCACCATCCCTGGTAATGTAAAAATCGAAGCCGACACAATCGTCCCGACCCCTAACGCAAGAAAATCGCGGACGCGTAAAACGCGCGGTAAATGTGAATCCTTATCTTCATAAACACTTGGATCTTCTTTTCTAATCAATCGTTGCCAAACTTGCCCCATCGGTAACCTCCATGGCACTGCTCATCAAGCAGTCAGTCTCTCACATATTTAAAAAACGTATGAGAAATAGGTTAGCACATTTCAGCTTGGCTGGAAAGCGCTGTGAGTTTAAAGACATTCGTTATTGTCTGATGTGAATTCAAAAACACTCGTTATCATTTTGTCTCAAATTAGCTGGACATAAAAAGAATCGCGAAAATTCGCGATTCTTTTGACTGAACTAAACTTGTTCACTTTCTTCAGCTTCATTAGCCTTTTCAGGTGTGACAACTTCTGCCGTTCCCTTGCCTGCCGCTTTGACCTTAGCTCGAATATCAACCGGATGTCCTTCACGGCGATCGTCGGCATACTCGGCAGTCGCGGTGAACAGCAAGTCAGACGCGGAGTTAACAGCCGTTTCAACTGAATCTTGAACCACGCCGATGATAAAACCGATACCGACAACCTGCATGGCAATATCATTTGAAATGCCAAACAATGAAGCCGCCATTGGAATTAACAACAGTGAGCCACCTGCGATCCCGGAAACCCCGGTAGCCGAGATGGCAGACAAGAAACATAGCAACAAGGCTAGGAAAATGCTGACATGTACACCCATGGTATTGGCGGTTGCCAACGTCATGATCGACACTGTAATCGCTGCGCCACCAGAATTTGCCGAGCCACCAAGCGGAATTGAGATCGCATAACTTTCTTCATTTAATCCGAGATCTTTTGATGCCTTCAAGTTGATGGGAATATTGACAGCGCCGCTTCTTGTAAAGAATGCCGGAATGCCACTGACTTTCAGCGTCCAAAAAGTCAACGGATACGGATTTTGCCGGGTCATCAACCAAACCATGAATGGGTACACGACTAAGTAAACAAATACCATCGTGGCAACCAGCAGCATGAGCAGCTGACCATATGCCATGACCCCTTTGACACCAGTTTTACTCAAGGACTCGTGTAACAACCCGACAATCCCAAACGGTGCGAACTGAATGACATTTTGAGCGACAGCGCTGACAGTATCGGCCAATTCCGTGACCACCTTTTTGGTCACAGCACTGGTCAATCGTAAACCGGAACCGATCAGTAAGGACCAGAAAAGAATAGCTAGGTAATTACCTTCAACCAATGCAGAGATTGGATTGGCAACGGCATTGGTTAGTAAGCTCGTCACAACAGTCCCCAGATCTTTCGGTGCACTTTCGGCGATCTTCATCGCACCGGGCAACACCAATTTGATCGGAAAAAGATACGAAACCGCCACGGCAGCAATTGATGAAAACAACGTGGCACTGAGATAAAGCACAATGACGGTGCCAAAGTGGTTCTTCGCACCTGAGCGATACTTAGAGATCGCCGACATAATTAATAGAAAGACCAGTAGTGGCGCAATCGCTTTTAAAGCGCCAACGAATAATTTACCGAGAACATCAATAAAGGACCAGGAGGGCACCATTACCCCTAACACTGCCCCAACAATGATCCCAATGACAATTTTTAAGATCAACGAAACATCTTTGTACCGTTTATACATTTTGGCCCCTCCTTCATCTAAAATTAACTTTCCATGAGAACACTTCTTAGTTTGCCTTATTTTTACAACAACTGCAAGCAATTTAATTCAAATAGGATCACTTTTTAAAGCAAAGACAGGAAGATTGAATAACACGCTTAATTAAAAGCGCTTATCCACCATTGCCATGATTTGCTCATTTTTAACTAAGCGTTAGTACCATGTATCGTCATACGAGCACCTTGCTCTTCGGCATGCCTTGAAATCGAAAAAAGCACGATGTCCGCTGACATCGTGCTTTTTTAATCAATTGTTGCCGCTCACGCACACATGGAAACCGTAAGTGTTGGTGAACACGCCATTATTCAACTGTTTTGCCTAAACGCTTTTTCTTTGGCGCCGTTTTTGCTTGATTGGCGTCAGCATCTTTATAACCAAAGAAGTAAACCAGTAGGAAGGCAGCCACAAGCGTCACAATGGAAGCAATCCAGAAATTCATTAAGTTATTGGGACTGTTTGCCCAAGCCGGCGCATCAAACGAGAAGAACCCGATGAAGCTACCGGTGAAGCCGAACATGTTAACCCCAAGTAGCCCATTGACCAGACCGCCGATTGCAGCGCCGATACTTGCAAAGATGAAGACCCGGCCATACTTCAGGTTAACCCCGTACATGGCTGGTTCGGTAATCCCGCAACAGGCACTGATAAAGGCTGAAAGCGACAAACCTTTCAGGGCTGGATTGTGTTTTGTCTTCACCCAAACTGCCAACGCACCGGCACCTTGTGCGATCATGGAGATCGAGACAATCCCGTTCAGAATTGATTCAGGATGTGCCGATGATAATTGTGCGGCGATAATCGGAATGACCGCCCAGTGCAGCCCGAAGATAACCAGTACCTGATAGAGACCAGCAATGATGGCACCTGAGATCATTGGCGTCAAGTTCAGCAATGCTTGAATCCCTGATGTCAAAGCGCCTGATGCCACAGTGAGTAATGGTCCGACAACCAGAACAACAGTCATCCCAACCAAGAAGATTTCAACCAACGGACTGAAGATCATTCTAAGCACCAATGGCATCCAACTCTTGATCCACGGTTCGAGCTTCGCCGCCATCCACGCCGCAAAGATCATTGGAAAAATAGAATACGTGTAATTGGCAATGTGCACTGGCAAACCGAAGAAGTTGGCATTAATACTCATGCCTAGCAATGTGCCGCTGACTTTACCTGCTGTGGCGATTTGCGCAATAGAAGGATAGATCAGGAACGCGCCGATAATACCAACAATCACCGGATCAGAGCCAAGTTTTTGTGCCGCGGTGAAGCCAACAAGTATCGGTAGAAAGTAGAAGGTTGCGTCGCCCATCGCGTTAATAATTTCATAGGTCGGATTAGTCGTTGATAAACCGCCCCATTTTGTTAAGCCGAGCAAAATCCCTTTTAACATCCCGCTGGCAGCCAAAAGCCCAATAATCGGAATCATCGAGCCTGTGATTGTCCCAATTAGTGCCTGCAGCCCGTGTTTGATTCGGCCCATCGCACTGGTATCTTGAACTTCTTGCTGAGTCTCCTGGATTGCCTGCGCAGTTCCTTCCGCGTTAGCATAACCGGGACCCAATTGTTTAATTGCTTCATCATAAACGTCAGTGACCGCTTGCCCAATGACGACCTGATACTGACCATTGCCATGCGCAACATCAATCACACCAGGAATATTTCTAACGGTGTCATCATCCGGTAACTGTTCATCCTTCAGATAAAAACGTAACCGCGTAATGCAATGAATCAGGCTATTCACATTCTGCGAACCACCAACATCGGCAATAATCTGCCGAGCGGTTGCGGCATATTTGCTTTCGTTCTTCGGCGCAGCAGCGGCTGTTGCGGCCATTGGCTTTGGCGTCATCACGGCAACTTCTTCACCGCGGTTCACTTCACCAGCATTGACGTCGAGATGATCGAGGACTTCTTTGCTATTGGTAATCGCAACAATGACGGTTGTCTTTTTCCCAGCTTTCTTAATCGCATCCAAATCCATCGATCCGATGAGATCACCTGCTTTGACACGGGCATCCATAGCCGTATCAATTTCGAACGGTGCGCCTTTCAGCTCGACTGTGTCGATTCCCAAATGAACCAATAATTCTGCGCCGTTATCAGCTTTGATGCCAATCGCATGTTTGGTGTCCGCGATCATCATAATCCGACCGTCAACTGGTGCGGCAATCTGACCATCAGTCGGATCGATGCCAAAACCGTCACCCATCATTTTCTGTGAAAAAACCGGATCAGAAACATCGGTAATTGCCATGGCCAAGCCGGAGACCGGTGCCATGAGCTGCAACTTTTTCGTATCTGCCATTTCTTGTTCCCCCTTTTATCAACGCGTTTGCTGGCACGAAAACCCAGCTGCGCTTTGTCTTAAGTGCCTTCTTCTAGCAAACCAGCCAAATCACGCTTTCTGCAATAACCCAATCGTCGCGTATGGCGGCAATGTCATGATTGCGGTTGGCGTCAATGTAGCTTCGTTCGTGATTAATACTTTTGCAGTTTGAAACTTTTCGGGTAGCGGTACGGTCATTGTCTTGTCGCTGAAATTATTCAGCACCAGCAATTGTTGTGTGCCATATGTTCTTATATAGGCATACAACCGATCAATTTCAGTTCCAAACGGCGTGTAGCTACCGTCACTGATCACTGGATACTGTTTACGCAATGCGATCAGCTGCTGATAAAATTTAAAAATTTCACCATGTGCAAGCTCAGCCTGCACATTAATTGCAGCTTGATTTGTTGGTCGCAACCAAGGCGTGCCAGTGGTAAAGCCTGCATGGTCCGAGGCATCCCATTGCATTGGCGTTCGGCTATTATCTCTGGCTTTCGCCAAAATAATGCCGAATGCTTCTTTTTCAGGCATGCCTTTTCCCAGCAGTGCTGCATAAGCATTCTTAGCTTCCACATCCACATAATCTGCCATGCTGGTGTAATCAGGATCAGTCATCCCAATCTCCTCGCCCATATAGATATAAGGTGTGCCGCGGCTCAAATGAATCGCTGCTGCCAGCAATTCCGCGCTTTTAACCCGATATTGCCCGACATCGCCAAATCGATTGATGGCCCGCGGTTGATCGTGGTTGTTCCAAAACAGTGCCTGCCAACCACCACCTTGATCAAGTCCCTGACCCCAAGTGTGGAGAATATCGCGCAAGGCGTTGAAATCATATGGCACCTTGCTCCACTTTTCACCGTTCTTGTAGTCTGTTTTAAGATGATGGAATTGAAAAACCATTGAAAGTTCATGGTTGTCCGGTTTGGTATAAGCAATCGAATTGGCAATTGTGGTGGAACTCATTTCGCCAACCGTCACACGATTATCATCTTGACCGAAGCTGTTTGCTGCCAGCTCCTTCAAATAGTCCTGAACAATCGGTGTGTCGGTATACAACGTTTTGCTGGCTACACTTGGCGGTGCATCAACAAGCTTATCGGCTTTACCAATAACATTGAGAACATCGAACCGAAAACCATGGACACCTTTTGCTCGCCAAAAATTGATAATGGCAGCAGCTTCTTGTCGAACCGCTGGATTGTGCCAATTCAAATCTGCTTGGCGTCGTTCATATAAATGCAAATAATAATTGCCTGTATCGCCAAACGGTGCCCAAGCTGGGCCGCCAAACTTGCTTTCCCAATTTGTTGGCAAACTGCCATCCGGCTTTGGTGGTCGAATGTAATAGTATGCCTGATAATGTTTGTCACCTGCTAAAGCCTTTTGAAACCAAGCATGCTCTGTGCTGGTATGGTTCAGCACCATGTCCAGCATGATGTCGATACCTGCCGCTTTAAGTTTTTTAGCCAATTCGTCAAAATCGGCCATGGTCCCAAAGCGTGGATCAATTTGACGATAATCTGCGACGTCATAACCATTGTCATACTGCGGTGAAACAAAAAATGGATTAAACCAAATCATGTCGACATGTAATGACTTGAGGTAATCGATCTTGTCGATAATGCCGCGCAGATCGCCAACCCCATCGCCATTGCTGTCATAAAAAGACTTGGGGTATAGCTGATAAATGACTTTATTATGAAATCCCATGGTGACTCCCTTTCCTGAAAAGCGTTTGCTGAGCTTGAGACCTAAACACAAAGGCTTTCAAAACCACTTAAATTTTGAGTCTCAACATATCAGATCACGCTATGCTTGAAACGCGTTCGCAGGCGCAGAAACCTGCATGTAAGGACCTTGAACGCAATAGCCAAACCCAGGCCATCACGTTCAAGGCCGCTTACATTCCGGTTTCTAAACGCGCCTGTTCACGCTCTATGGTCGTGCGCGCCGGGCGAAGTCGTGGAACTTGAAGCGATCTGCCCGGTGCCGTGACTCTGTGTATTGAAATTTTCTAGTGTCTGCCAAACTACTGCAACTGCGAACAACTACAACCATGGCGCCCTCAGGAAGATTTAGATAACGACGATCTTCTTCAGTTGCCGTTTCAACCGTAATCTCTTTTGTGGCATAAGCAATTTCCAAGCCAATTTGTCCTTCGAGATACGCATACAACGAATCCCTTGCCACCGACTCCGGAATCGGCGGCACGACTCTTGGATCCAAATAATCGATATCAATGATATCCGGCTCTTTTTCCAAGTAACGCACTCGCTTCAGCAAACGCATCTGCTTGACTTCAACATCCGGATCAACATCTTTAAAGGACTTGGCCGGAAGTGCGGCAAAATGATTGGCCAACACCACGGTTCTTGTCTGCAAGTGAAGCTGCTTAGCCAATTCGGCATAACTGACGACACCTGACACCGGGAAGACATATTCTTGGCGATTGATCACGATTGATCCTCTGCCTTTCTGCGATTGAATGAAGCCATCATCTTTGAGCAGCCGCAAAGCTTTACGTACCGTGTCGCGCGATGCCTGATACATATCCTGCAGCGTATTCTCGCTCGGCAATAATGAACCAGTCGTATAAATTTCGGCCTCGATCTTATCTTTCAAATCCTGATAGATCACATCATACTTCCGCATGCCTTCTCCTCCAGAAATCGCTTTCACTTGCAAGCTTTATTTTACCTGTACGTACAGGTATGTCAACCAATAATGTTTAAACGCTTTTAAATACTTCGCGTTATGAATCATTAATGTTGATATACCGGGATTTTAACGTGCAAAAAAAATCCATACAGCTGTATGGATTTTTCCAGAGCTTATTCATTTATAAACTTCATTGTTATAGACCAATACAACCGTCAATTTTCCCATTCATTCGTTGATCACGAGCAGCCTTTTTCGAGGCTGTCACAGTATTAACCAATCAATGTTGCCTTTCGAGTGAATCCGTCACCTTTTCATCACGAGCCACAACGCTGAACTGCCGGCGAATGCGAATCGAGAGAATAAAAGCAACCAATTCAAGCGCAACGAAGAAAATCAAACTGTAAGTATAGCTGTGGAAGTATTGATCGCTAAGGCTAAGCAGGGTCGGTCCAACAACTCCAGCAACTGCCCACGCCGTCAAGACATAGCCGTGAATAGCGCCTAATTGTTTCGTACCAAAAACATCGCCAAGGTAGGCCGGAATGACAGAGAACCCTGCACCGTAGCAGGACATGATCAGGCATAAGGCGATCCCGAAGAGCAATGGTGAGCTGAATACCAGAATGCCAGCCAACATAGCGACATCCACCGTAAAAATCAGTGTGTACGTCAGCGGACGGCCAATCAGATCCGAGAGTGTTGCCCAAGCCAGTCGACCAAAACCGTTAAACAAACCTACGACCCCAACCATCATCGCTGCCGTAGCCGCAGACATGCCGGTTTGCTGTTGCGCCATCGGTGACGCAACAGCAACCAGTCCGATCCCACAGGTAATGTTGATGAAAAACATCAGCCACAGGTAGCGGAATGAACGCGTTTTGACTGCCTGGTTGGCTGTCATGGCAGCACCGGTCAAACTGACACTTTTAGCAATATCAGCAGCAGGAACCTCACCCGGACGCGGCTTCCGGATAACCTGCGCTGCTGTGAGCATAATAAGTAAATATGCGGTGCCGAGCACATACATCGTTGGCACCAGTCCAATCCCAGCAATCAAGTTCTGAGCAATCGGACCGGTCAGCATCGCAGCAAAACCGAAGCCCATAATGGCCATGCCGGTTGCGAGCCCGCGCTTGTCTGGAAACCAAGCAATGATGGTTGAAACCGGGGTCACGTAACCCGCACCTAATCCCAAACCACCAACAACACCATACCCAATGTAAAGTAACGGCAAAGACTCAAGTTGCACCGCCAGTCCTGTCAACAGAATGCCGGAGCCATATAGCAACGCCGCAACTGTCCCTGTCAGTCGCGGACCAAATCGCTCAACCAGCCGACCCATAAAGGCGGCGCTCATCCCCAAGAAGAAGATCGCGATACTAAACGCAACTGTCACCGATGACAACGCCCAACCGGTTTGTTTGGCAATCGGTCCCGTGAAAACACTCCATGCATACACGGAACCAATCATCAGGTGAAGCAAAATGCCGCCGATAGCGACCAGATATCTACGCTTACTCATTCGTTACCTCCATCATCCCAATATTTATCAGAACCGTCCTACCCATTGTTCTGATATAAAAAGAATAGCATATATTATTGAGGCTAGGAAGCCATTGCAACCGTTTCACAAACGAATAAAAATAAAAAAGACTCCGATTTTATTCGGAATCTTTTTACAAGTTATTCAAACACCATTTGATTGTGGTAAAGCTCGGCATAGAAGCCATTTTGCGCGAGTAATTGCTCATGACTCCCTTCCTCAATGATGTTGCCATCACGCAAGACAACGATTTTGTCGGCATTCAAAATGGTCTTTAAACGATGGGCAATGACAAAACTCGTTCGCCCTTGAATGACGTTATCCATTGCCGCTTGAATTTTGGCTTCCGTAACGGTATCAACATTACTTGTCGCCTCATCGAGAATTAACAACCGCGGATTGGTCAAAATAGTTCGCGCAATCGACATCAACTGCTTTTGTCCTGCCGAGAAAACACTTTGTTCATCTGAAACAAAGGTATCGTAGCCTTCTGGCAAGCTCACGATGAAATCGTGGATGTTAGCCTGTTTGGCCGCTGCTTCCACCCGCGCCTGATCAGCATCGGGATCGCCGAAGCGAATATTATCGCGAATTGTGCCGGAAAAGAGTTGCGGGTCTTGCAAGACAATACCGACATTTTGTCGTAATGAGGCGAGCTTGAATTCGCGAACGTCGACGCCGTCAAATGTAATCGCCCCTGAGTCAACATCATAGAAGCGATTCAGCAAATTCATAACCGTTGTTTTACCGCTACCGGTTGGGCCAACCAAGGCAACCATTTCGCCCTTATCCACCTTGATGGTCACGCCATGCAAAATTTCTTTGCCAGGGATATAGCTAAAATGAACATTGTCGATCAGTAACTCATGCTTGAGTCCGTCAAGCGTTTTCCCTTCTGGCGGATCCACTTCATCAGGTTGCTCCCGCACTTCAGTAATCCGTCGGGCGCCAGTGATGGCCAGCTGAATCATGTTGAATAGACTGGTCAACTGGACAATTGGCTGATAATACTGCTGCGCATAATTGACGAACACAACTACCAAGGCCAGCGCCGCGCCTTGACTCAAAGAACCATTCAGTGCCAACCAAGAACCAGCAAAAATGACAATCGCGGTGTTCAACAATGACAAGCCCATCAACAATGGATTTAAAATACCGCTCCAGATCTGGCCGCGCAGGTTGGACTTACGCACCGCCGCATTATACGGCTGGAAACCGGCGACACTTTCCTGTTGCAAGCCATTAGTGATCAACATTTTTTGGCCTGTAATCTGCTCGTTGATATAACCGTTTAGGCGGCCAATATCATCTTGTTGGCGATCAACCGAGACACTCGCTTGATGCATGACGAAGGCCGACAGCCCAATTGCAACGGGTGTCGATGCCATTGTGATCCAGGCCAACGTCGCATTTTGGGTGAACATCATCCAGATAATCCCGATAAACTGGGCACCGCTTAAGAAGATTTCAATCAACGCCTGATTCATGGCGTTGAAAATATTATCCAGATCACTTGTAAACCGCGATAAAATATCGCCGTCACTGTGACTGTCGAAATAATTCACTTTCATCCGTTGCATTTTTCGGAATAATCCGACCCGCATGGTACCAGTCGAGTAACCACTGATTTTAGACAACAATAAGCTTGAGATAAGGATGCTAGTGGCATCAATGATGTAAAGCAAGACGAAAATCGCCAAGGTATGGTTAAATGTCGTAAATGTTGCTTGTGCCCTAGTTGCTGGGTTCATCCACTGCTGCACATAGGTTGCCAGTTCTTCGATCGCTCGTCCCATGTAAGTCGGTGCGACCACAATTGCCCAGGTAGAGATGCCAACCAAAATCGTCGTGATCAAAAACTCAATCCAATAAGGTTTCAGATAATGCGCATAAAATTTACCTGCATTTTTCAAGTCTTTCATTTAATCACACCCCCTCTTCCAATGCCTTTTGGGTGGCATAGATCTCTCGGTAAACATCGTTATGTTGAACTAAATCATGATGTGTGCCACTGCCGACTAAACGGCCTTCATCAAGCACTAAGATACGATCTGCCTTGATGATAGAACTGATCTTTTCGGCAATGATAATCGTCGTCGTATCACCCAGCTCGTGTGCCAGTGCCTCTTGAACCAATTTCTCTGAATGGGCATCTAAAGCCGAGGTCGCATCATCCAAAATCAAAATTTTCGGCTGGCCGATCACGCCACGGGTAATTGACAGACGCTGCTTTTGACCACCGGAAAAGTTAGAGGATCGCTCCTCAACTTCGGCGTTGTAAGTGCGTGGCAAGCGTTCAATAAATTCAGCCGACTGAGCTATTCTTGCCGCCCAGCGCATCGCATCTAGATTGACGTTAGGATTCCCCTGCTGCAAGTTTTCCGCAATTGTACCGGAAAAAAGCGTTGATCGCTGCAAGACGAAGCCAACCGTTTTCCGCAAATCGGCTTCGGTGACAGCACGGACATCGTGACCGCCAACCTTGACAATCCCGGTATCTGGATCAAACAGTCTGGGAATCAACTGTGCCAATGTGGTTTTACCACTACCAGTTGCGCCAACAATACCGATCATTTCACCAGATTTCACCTTGAAACTGATGTCAGAAATGGTTGGCTTTTCATCACCAGGATAGGTGAACGTCACGTCATCAAATTCAACCGCGCCATCTAAGTCACGGTGCGGGCCAGAGACGAATGTCATACTCGGCTTTGTGTCCATGACTTCTTGAATACGTTTGAGTGAAACCAACGCACGTGAAGCAAATGTCAACATGAAGCCACCATTGATAATGGCAAACAGAATCTGCATCAAATAGTTAATAAAGCTTGTAATTGCCGCCAGATTGCTAGGATGACTAGTAATGTCCTGTCCGATCAGCCAAATACTACCAGCCATGGCTAAATTAGCCACAAGGAAGAACGCCGGCATTAGTAGGGCGAACAAGTTCCCGATCTTGACGCTGACATCCCGCATTTCATCACTGGACTCAGCAAATGTCTTGATCTGATTCGCGCCTTGAACAAACGACTTCACCACGCGCATGCCCATCAGATTTTCTCGGGCTAACGTGTTGACGCGCTCAATTAATTGTTGCATCCGGCCAAAGTATTTGCCCATATGACTGAACGAGAAAAAGCTGACGCCAAAAACTAAAATCATCATCACCGCAATAACCCACCACAATTCGGGCAGTGTCATGATCGCGAGAATGACCGCGCCAACGAATAAAATCGGGATTCGCGTGACTTGTTGAAAGAAGCCCATGATGATTTGCTGAACTTGGTTGATATCGTTGGTCATTCGAACAACCAAGTTCGATGGCGAAAACTTTTCAACATCCGCGTACGCCAAACTCTGAATCTTAGCATATTCGTCTGCACGCAAATCCGTTGCCACGCCCAGCGCAACCCGCGCCGCGTAAATCGTGTTGACGATCCCGCCAATAATCCCGATGATCGCCAGTCCGATCAAATACAGACCATTAATCCAGACTGTCTGCTTATCATTTTTCATGATGGCATTCATGATTACCTGCAACAAATGCGGCTGCCACAACGTTGCAAAGGCCACAATCAAAATCGCCAAAACCGACCAGATCACGTCCCACCGATATTTTTTGATGTACGGAAACAATACCCTCATGATGTCTTTCTCCTTCTATAACTTGTTTTAATAGCTTACCGCAATTTGGAAAACAAGTCAGTGAAAAAGTTTAAGAGCGTGAGCCACCCCGCTTAGAAACCGGAGTGTAAGCGGCCTTGGACGTGATGGCTGGGCTTTGGCCATTGCGTCCAAGGTCCTTACACGCAGGTTTCTGGGGTGGTGATCGCGTTTAAGAGCGTGAGCAGGCGTTTAGAAACCGGAGCATAAGCGGCCTCAAGTGCGATGACCGCACTTTGGTCATTGTGCTTGAGGTCCTTATGTGCAGGTTTCTGCGCCTGTGATCGCGTTTCGAAGCAGAGCGTGAGCCACCCCGGTTAGAAGCCGGAGCATAGGGCAACATAAAGCCTACATTTAGCTTTCTATGCCGAGCTGGCTACGCGGCGATTCGGGGTGGCGACCGCGAAGCTAGCGCACTGGGCACGACTTCAAGCCCGCAAAACCCGCGGTCTTGAAGCTCGGCCTTTGTCTAGGCGGAGAAAACCACTCCGCCAAGACAAATTTCGGTGCTGAGCCCATCGCCGCTCCGCCAGCTCTCTTCTTTTAGTTCAAGCGTTTAAATCGTCTGCTATTGCCGCGAAAAAAGGGTTCGCAGTCGCACTTCGCTACGCCGAACTAACCGCTACTTCTCACGCTCTTCGAACAAAGTTCTTGACAATAACAAGCTTCGTCAGTAAACTAGCCTCAACATTGAAATGCGGAAAGATGAGTAGTTGTTAGTTTCTTGCTTAGAGAGTGTCCATTTGGTGAAAGGACATCAAGAAACGGCAGCGAATATGGTCTTGGTGATGCAGGAACGCTGAGCGATTGCGAGGCGGTCATGGGGACGCCCATTATTGCGTTAGGTCTCACAGCTATTTGCTGTCGGACTGATTGAGGAAAGTCGTGTGAACGGCTTTCAAACCAAGGTGGTACCACGGTAAGCCGTCCTTGGCGCAGACAATTTGTCTGCGCTGAGGGCGGCTTTTTTGACGTTCACGATTTTCTCGCTAAACAACCTTTCGTGAACCCAAACAAGAACCGCACCTTTCCGCAACTAAATTTCCGCTATAACGCGTTCGTCAGACCAGCAACCGGTCTGGCTCGCGCTCACTAACTGAGGAGGATTTCTTTTATGACAACAACAATCATCGGCTACCCACGCATTGGCGAACATCGCGAGCTTAAATTTGCGACCCAGAAGTATTTCAAACATCAAATCACAGCACAGGAATTACAGGAACAAGTGAAAGCCCTGCGGCAGCATAATTGGGAAACTGTTCAAGCGGCCGGCATTGACCAGATTCCGACTGGCGATTTTTCCTTCTTCGATAACACCTTGGATGTTGCCAACTTGTTGAATATCGTGCCAAAGCGATATCAAGCGCTGGGTCTGTCGCCGCTGGACACCTATTTTGCCCAGGCGCGCGGTTATCAAGGCGATGCTGGTGATGTCAAAGCTTTGGCAATGAAAAAATGGTTCAACACCAACTATCATTATCTGGTTCCTGAATTCGATCAGGACACACAAATTAAAGTGACAGACTGGCAACTATTTGACCAGTTTGAAGAAGCAAAAGCATTAGGTATCAATGCGCGCCCGACCTTGGTTGGTCCATACACGTTACTAAAGCTGTCACGGTTCATTGATGTCACCCCAGATGATTTTGTAACAGATTTAATTGCTGCATACACCGACATTATCGGACGCTTGCATGCTGCTGGTGCTGAGTGGATTCAGGTGGACGAGCCGGCCTTGGTCTATGACCAGACGGACGCTGACCTCGCCTTGTTCGAACGGCTGTACACCCCACTTCTGGCTCAAAAGCAAAGCGCCAAAGTGTTAGTCCAAACGTATTTTGGCGACTTGACCGACTCATTTGATCGCATCAGTAAGTTGCCATTTGACGGTTTTGGCCTTGATTTTGTTGAAGGCCATGCCAACCTTGATCTTCTGAAAACGCAAGGCTTCCCTGCAGACGCAACTCTTTTTGCCGGTATCATTAATGGCAAGAACATCTGGCGCACACATTATGCCGATGCCTTAGCAACCATTAAAACGCTGGCAAAGATCACAGATAAGCTGGTGTTAAGCACCTCAACCTCCTTGTTGCATGTGCCATACACCTTACGCAATGAAACTCATTTAAAGCCTGAGGAAAAACAATACCTCGCATTTGCTGAAGAAAAGCTCAGTGAACTGCACGAATTGGATGCTATCTTCGAAACCGGTGCTGATCACAAAGCCTATCAAGCCAACGTTGCTTTGTTCAGCAAGCCCCGGTACGCAGAAAATAAGGCATTGAATGAAAAGATTGCTGCCTTAACTCCGGCCGACTACACGCGGACGCCGGAACGGAAAACCCGGTTGGCGATTCAAGCTAAGGCGTTCAAACTGCCGCTATTGCCAACAACAACGATCGGCTCGTTCCCGCAAACCGCTGAAGTACGACGCAATCGGGCAAAACTTCGCCGGCATGAAATCACTGAAGAACAATACACCGCCTTCAATCACAAAGAAGAAATCGAATGGATCAGATTCCAAGAGGAAATCGGCCTTGATGTTCTTGTTCATGGTGAATTCGAACGAAATGACATGGTTGAATATTTTGGTGAAAACTTTGGCGGCTTCCGCTTCACAGACAACGGCTGGGTGCAAAGTTATGGTACGCGCGGTGTGAAACCACCCATTATCTGGGGTGATGTTTATCGCACCAAGCCGATCACCGTTGCTGAAACTGTCTTTGCCCAAAGTCAAACCGACCACCTCGTTAAGGGGATGCTCACCGGTCCAGTCACCATCTACAACTGGTCCTTCCCGCGTGAAGATCTGAGCCAAAAGACGAGCGTTGAACAAATTGCATTGGCTTTGGAAGATGAAGTACTTGATCTTGAAAAGCATGGCATCAAGATTATCCAAATCGACGAACCGGCTTTGCGAGAAAACTTGCCGTTGCGCAAGAAAGATTGGTACCCGAAGTATCTCGATTGGGCAGTACCAGCTTTTCGGTTAGTCGGCAGCAAGGTCAAGCCTGAAACACAGATTCACACCCATATGTGCTATTCGCAGTTCGGTGATATCATCAAGGCGATTGACGACCTCGATGCCGATGTCATCTCGTTTGAAGCGGCCCGTTCCGACTTCAGTCTCTTGGACATCCTTAAGGCAACCCATTTTCAGACTCATGTTGGTCCTGGTGTTTATGACATCCATTCCCCACGGATTCCTTCAAAGGACGAAATTGTGCACATCATCCACGAAATTCTGAAACGTCTGCCTGCCGATCATGTTTGGATCAATCCTGACTGTGGCCTCAAGACTCGTGATGTCCCAGAAACCAAGGCCAGCCTCATCAACATGGTGGCAGCGGCTAAACAAGTACGTAAGGAACTCACTCATGAAAATCAACCAGTGCTTTAAAGATCATCAAGTCATCTCATTTGAAGTTTTCCCCCCGCGCAAAAATGCGAGCAATATTGCTTTGACTCCGATTCTCAACACCCTCGATGCGGTCAAAGAAGCCGATCCTGACTTCGTTTCCGTAACCTTTGGCGCCAATGGCAACAAGCCTCACATGGGGACACTCGAAGTTGCCAAACTGATTAAAGATGAGTTTGATATGGAACCCGTGGCCCATCTGCCAGCCGCTCAACTCACCCGAGAACAGGTAGATGCAGAACTGCGCGGTTTTCAAGATGCTGGCATTGACAACATCCTTGCTTTACGCGGTGACATACCCAAAAGCGGCCGCGTTAGTAACGATTTTCCCTATGCCTGTGATCTGATCGAACACATTCACCAAGTCGGCGACTTCAACGTAGTAGCAGCCTGCTATCCAGAAAAGCATCCTGAATCTCCTGATGTGGTCAGTGATATTCACCATCTCAAAGAAAAAGTCGACTCCGGCGCAAGCCAACTGATCAGTCAACTTTTCTTCGACAATCAGGTTTTTTATCGATTTCGCGAACGAGCACAATTAGCCGGGATCAACGTGCCTATCGAAGCCGGCATTATGCCAGTGATCAATGAACACCAGATCGAACGGATGGCCACCATGGCCGGTGTCAACTTGCCACCAAAATTTGTCGCAATGATGCAGCATTTTTCTGGCAATAAAGAAGCGATGCGTGATGCTGGTATTGCCTACGCGATTGATCAAATTGTCGATTTGCTGGTGCATGGCGTTGATGGGATTCATATCTACACGATGGACAATCCAACCGTCGTCAAGCGCATTGCTGCTGCGACTCAGACGATTCGGAATGCTTAATTCAGCTTGATTCTTTCTATTAAATGGTCACGGCACGATGCCGGGGCCATTTTGTTTTATGGAAGCGACTGCTTTTGGGTTCGTGTTTAAAGGAGGGCGTGATGGGTCTCATAACGCCTTGGTCAGACCAGAAACCTACGTATAAGGACCTCAATCCTAAGTGGCCAAAGATCGGTCTACTTGTGCGACTCCGAAACGCGTTCGCCAGACCAGAAACCTACGTGTAAGGACCCTGAACGCAATGACCAAAAACCGTTCATCACGTTCAGGCCCACTTACACTCCGGTTTCTAACCGGTCTGGCTCACGCTCTTGTTGACAAGACACCTAAAATTGCGCATTCTCATTATTAACAACTATCTTTTCAGAAAGGATTCGTGCTGTGAACACAAAAAGTCTGATCATCAGTCAAGATCTTTGTGGTGTGGGTCAAGTCTCGATGAGCGTGGCGCTGCCGTTAGCGGCTGGGCTGGGGTTGACGCCGTATGTTTTGCCTACCGCACTGCTGTCTAGTCACACTGGCGGACTAGGCGCCAATACTTATCTTGATCTTAGCGCCGAAATGCCGGGGATTCTCAAGCACTGGCAACAACTGCAACTGCAGCCTGATGGCATTTACCTTGGTTATCTTGGTCAAAAGGCGGCCGGCCAATGGGATCGTTGGCTGCCTAAATTTCATGCCCCGCTCGTGTTGATCGATCCCGTCATGGCCGATAACGGCAAACTTTACAAGGGATTTGATGCTGCTTATGTGGCGACCATGCAACAGTTGGCGCATCGGGCAACTGTCTTGACGCCCAACATCACCGAAGCTCAGCTGCTTTTGGATGAAAAGCCGACAACGCTCACCGATCCTTCTGCCGTCACGGCTTTGGCGAAACGCCTGCATGCCCAATTTGACAGCGCCGTTCTCATCACCGGCGTGCCTTTTCACAAACAAATTGCGGTGGTCGGCATCGATGCATCCGGTACCACGCTGGCCTTGGCTCAGCCAAAAGAAACGGGCCATTATTTTGGCACTGGTGATCTTTTTGCTGCTGCCTTGGCAACGGGTTTGTTAAAAGGTCAAAACTTGCGGCAAGCGGCCGCAACTGGCATGGTTGCCGCCCGGCTTGCAATCAACGCCACGCTTGCCACTGATGCCGATCCAAAGTACGGCCTGAATCTGGCTGGCGTCATTCCTGCGCTAAGCAAACAACTGCCATAAACTGCCACATACCGTGCATTATTATCAATATTTTGGAGGCGATTACGATGCAAACATCCCATAATACGTTAAAGAATATTATTTTCACCGGTCTATTTGCTGCCATTATCTTCATTGGCATTTCACTCTTACGGATTCCAATTCCGGCAATGGTTGGTCGGCCATTCATCCACTTTGGTAATCCTTTAATGGTGCTTGCCATTCTTTTCCTAGGTGGCCGCTTAGGTGGTTTGGCCGCTGTCATCGGTTTGGGCGGGTTTGATCTGCTGAACGGCTATGCGGCCACCTCATGGTTGACTGCCCTTGAAGCCATTGTGATGGCCATCGTTGTCAGCGCTTTGGTCAAAGCCTTTAAGCATAACGATCAACCGCGCAATATCATCATAATTGGTATTCTCGCAGGCCTGACAAAAATCGTCACTTCTTATCTCACTGGGGTTGTCGAGGCGCTCATGGTCGGTAGCGTTTTCAAGGCAGCCGTGGTCGGTGCCTTCCTGAGTTTGCCTGCCACCGTGATCAATTCAATTGCAACGGCTATTATCGTGCCAGTATTATATTTTATTCTTCGGCCACTCTTTCGTCGGTTCACAAACTGACCGATTTTTCGTTTTTTATTTGGCTCTCGTTTGGCCTAGTCCATTAAGTTAGCGAATCTCTTAACATCACGTTGTCTCTCGTGATGTTTTTTATTGTCGCCAAAAAGCGTTATTCAAAAGTTGTTTCTCTATACAACAATAATCTTTTCTGTCATAATCGGCCCAAAGAAGTATGCAGACAAGCGCGTTTCATTTCTTGCTGGCACCTTTTTAGACGCGTACCTACTCAACCCTACAAGAGGAGGCCTATCATGGCAGAACCAATCGTAACACTCAGCCACATCCAGAAAAGTTTCGGATCCAAGGAGGTTTTAAAAGATCTCAACTTTACGATTACTCCAGGAAGCATTGTTGGTTACATCGGTCCTAATGGTGCAGGGAAAAGCACGACAGTTAAAATGATGCTCGGTTTGATGCAACCAGACGGCGGCACCATTGAGCTGTTTGGTCAGCCAATCAAACCCAACGACCCAAGTTATAAACGGCGGATTGGCTATGTGCCTGAAAGTGCCGACGTGTTTGACGCCTTGACTGCTCGTGAATATTTAAGCTTGATTGGCCAACTTTACGGACTCAGCGCTGCCGATGCTGAACAAAAGGCCTTTGCACTGGCGGATCTTGTGAATTTGCGGGAGGCTTTTGATCGGCGCATTTCATCATATTCAAAGGGGATGCGCCAACTGATTTTGATTATCGCCAGCCTGCTACACAATCCCGACATTCTTTTTTGGGACGAGCCGTTAAACGGCCTGGATGCCAACACCGTGCTTGTCATTGAAGAAGTGCTACAGGATTTGCGGGATCGTGGTAAAACCATTTTTTATTCCAGCCATATTCTCGATGTTGTTCAGAAGTTGTCAGACCGCATCATCGTGCTAAATGACGGTATGGTCGTTGCTGACGGCCCCTTCAAGTCCATTGCCAAGGAAGCCGACACCAACCTGCAACAGCTCTTCAACGATCTAACCGGCTTTGCCGAACACGGTCAAAAGGCACAAAGTTTCGTGGATATCGTGACTGGCGGTGAATCACATGAAACTATTTAAAAAGACGTCCCTAGACACCGCTGATCCAACTGATACAGCCGCGTTGCCTTTGCCGAAAGCATTTGCATGGCTCGCGCGCTTTAGGCCCTTATTGGAAAAACGTGGTATTCAGTTTGATCAATTGCGGCTAATCCTTGCGACTAAAGGTCTCTTGGCCGCTCGTGAATCTAGCGGCTTAGGCAGTATGTTCAATAAACGCAAACGTGGTCAAGACGCAAGTATCAAAACCGCCTTTTTATGGAATCTCTTCTTTGGCCTGATTTTAGGGCTGCTTATGTTTCTCCCGACCTCAATTCTCACGACCTTTACCCTTTTCATGACGATTCAACTACTCACGAGTTTTCTCGCTATTTTGACCACTTACTCAAGCCTGATTCTTGATCCCCGCGACCGGAGTGTTTTTGCCTCCCGAGGCGTCAATGATCAAACGTTAAGTTTTGCGCGGTTGATCAATATTTGCTTCTATCTGGGCATGACGTTGCTGGCAATGGGCGGGCCTGGACTCGTCATGGCCGGTATCCATTATGGCCCAATCGTGGCACTTGGCGGTCTCATCGGTTTGCTGCTGAGCGGCGTGTTAAGTCTGGTCATGGCGCTTTTTGTTTACTTGCTAGTCTTGCGCTTTTTTGATGGCGAACGATTGCGCAACATGCTGAATTTAGTGCAGATCTTACTGATGATTGGTATCTACGTTGGTGGTCAGCTGCCTAACTTGCTGCCGCGTTCCATGTCGCTTTTCGGCATGTCCATCAGCGGTCAGTTTAATTGGCTTTTCTTACCAGCTGTCCCCGCTTGGTTCGTTGGTCTGCCCATGTTGTTTGCAGGACAGGTAACGGTATTAAGTCTGACGCTCACCGCGTTAAGTGTCGTCGTCCCAATCGCCTTGACCCTTGTCTTTCTACATTTTTCTGGTGTGTTTGAAGCCTATCTAGAAAAATTGAACCAAGGCGATGCCCGCACGCGTAAACTTGGTTGGTGGTTCCGCTGCGTGAGTGCTCTGCTGACTCGTCCTGCTGAAGAACGGACATACTTCACTTTAGGGTGGCGTGTGCTAGGCAGCGAACGCGATTATAAACTGCGGGTCTATCCGCAGTTGGCTTATGGCATTATTCTACCGCTGATCTTTGTTGGCGGTGGACTGCGCGACATGCCATTTAGCTCGGCGAAGCATTTTATTGCCTACGCTGGCATCGGCGTCATTGTGGCGTTGGCTCCCGCTTTGGTTAATCTGCGGTTTTCGAGTCAACCTCAAGCCATGGCAATCTTCCAGTATGTGCCTTTTACGACCCACGGCTTGCTACTGCGCGGGGTAGTCAAGGCCATGTTCGCCCGATTATTCTTACCACCGCTATTGTTCATTACCATTTTGACCACTGCGCTTGGCGGCTTTGATGCCTTGTTGGCCGGCATTGCCGTGATCATTTTCACCTATGGCATGACGTTAATGATGGGATGGCCGCTGGTTGGCAGTCAATTTCCATTTGCTAGTGTGTATTCAGCTAATGCCAACTTCAGCGGTGGCGCGCTTGGCTTTGCCAGTATCTTTTTTGGCGTCATCATCGCCATGATTGTGATCGGCATCGGCGGGTTCCTCGGTGGTTGGCTTTTCCCGCTCGGTCTCATTGTCTTAGGACTAACGCTAGGCATGCTGCTTGGGCATTTCTATCGCACCAACCTGCGCTACGAATTAAAAATTAAGACGACTCAGGAATGAGTCAAAGAGGCAGTCATTCTTCAATGAATGGCTGCCTCTTTTTAGGCACTTGCATCGCAACTTCAAGACACGCCATCAGGAAGCTTGATCGATATTGCACGAACTAGCCAACCCTAGTTTTTTTGCGTAGAATGGCTTGGACAGTCTTACTTCGAAAGGATCCCGCCATGCCACGCACTGAAGCTCATCTCGCTCGCCATACCAACCAAAAACTAAAAGGTGTTTCTTTCGCCGTTATCGGGGCTATTTTTTGGGGTGCCAGCGGTATTTTCACTCAAACACTATTTACCGATGCGGGAGTAAAGCCGCTGTGGCTGGTTGGCATTCGCTTGTTTTTCGCTGGTCTCCTACTTTTGCTTTGGAGCGGCGTGCAAGAACCGCGGATGTTCCTTGCAATTTGGAAAAACCGCCACGATGCTATACTAATGATCGTGTTCGCCTTTTTGGGCATGGTACCGTCACAACTAACCTACTTTTTAGCAATTAATGCAGGTAATGCTGCAACAGCAACGATATTGCAGTTCCTGGGGCCGGTTTTCATCTTACTTTATGTGGCATTTGCAACTCACCAAATGCCGCGGCGAATTGACTTTGTCAGTATCACTTTGGCGCTAATTGGCACCTATTTGCTGGTTACCCGCGGTCATCTGACAGGGTTAAGTCTTGCGCCGGCCGCTGTTTTCTGGGGCATTATGGCAGGTGTCAGTCAGGCGCTATACACGTTGCTTCCGCGCACGTTACTGGCCAAATATGACGCTCGAGCGGTCACCGGTTGGTCCATGCTCTTGGGGAGCTTGCCATTTTTACCGCAATACGTGCTGCATCCCAATCCGCTACTAACTTTACCTGATTTTGGTGCCATTGCCTTCGTGATCGTATTCGGCACGATGTTCGCTTACTTGCTGGTGTTGGGCAGCCTCAACTACATCTCGCCAGTCGCCACGGGCATGTTGAGTGCCTTCGAACCGTTGACTGCCACCACTCTAGCCGTCACCCGCTTGCACATCGCGTTCGGACCGGCCGAGTGGCTAGGCGGCATCTTAATCATTTTGAACACACTCCTTCAAGCATTGCCGTTTAACAAAATTCACCACGTTCAGCAACGATTAACTCGGCAATTTTCACAGAAAACTAAATCATAGCTAAGTAAAAATGGTTCCGAAACATAAGTCAGCCTTATGTTTCGGAACCATTTTTTGGTGCACCTCCAGCGCCTTACTATTCCGGCGCATTCGTCAACAGCCAAGTAGCCGTGGCCTGATATTGGCCAGCCTTAGCAGTCGCTGTTGGTTCAATACCTAGGTAGGCCGCTACATTACCGGTTTGAGTGCCTAGCGACCAATCTGTCCCACCAGCCGCCATATTTTTCACCGGTGTCGCGTTGTTATTATCCTTGATAGCCGCAATTTGCGTTGTCTGATCTGTCAGAACCAACCTTGCCTTGCCGCCTAATTTGTTTCCATTATCGCCTAGCACATAGCTATTATCAGTTAATGTAAAAGGCGATAGTTGCATCGTCAAATGCCAGCCTTGCTTGGTTGGCCGCGTATCTTTCACGCTCAACACCTTGCCAGTCGAATTGGTCGGTTCGCGGCCTTGCTGATTCGTCAGCCACTGATCTGCATTCGCCTGATCCCAATTAGTGGCCGTTGGCGTTGGTAGTCCCTTTACCATCTCCATCACGGTCGGATTACGATAACCGGTTTGACCATTCTTCAATTCGAAGACAAAACTCGGCACTTTCTCTAACACGAGTTCACCTGTTTCGGGATCAAGAATATAAGCGAGAAAATCTTTGCCCGCAGGTGTCTTCAGATCATAAGTCTGGCCATCCCCTGTGATGGTCCCAATTGGTTTGTCCTGAACCGGTGTCGTTTCCAGCAGGCCATGATGTTTGACTTTGGCCGGCAGTGAAAACTTCACCGTTGCCGTTGCTCCTTTTGGAATCTGGGGCATATTGGTGACAGCAATCTGATTGCCATCCGGTTGAACCTTTCCTTGGGCCTGATAATCCGAATTACCTATCGTGACTTTGATGGGCAACGTATCGCCCGGTTTAGCGGGCGTCCCATCAGCCTTCAGATAGTCAAAATATTTTCCTTTTGGCACGTTCATCATTGCTGTCCCGCTTTCCGGCCAGGGTGCCTGACTGGTTGCCTTCACGTTCACGGTGTAATCATAGTGCAGCACATCGTCCACTTTTAGATGAGTTGTTGCCTCTACCGTTTCGGCTCCGCGCATCAGAGCAACTGTGCCATTGATGGCCGTTGCTTCCGGCATCGCGCCGATCGCGACCACATGCGGTTCATATTGACTGCTCGTGGTACCGGTAAAGCCTAGATACAGTTTTCGCGGAACAGGATCGCCTGATTTTTGGGCGAAGTATTTTTGAATATCGCTTTTAGACCATTTAATCTTTCGGTCAAACTGATAAGGTGACCCAGTACTTTTTTGCATTGTAACTGTGTAAGTTAAGGTGCCACCGCCAGCATTGTCTTTCTTCCAGTCTAATGTCAACTGATGCCATTTACCGTTAGCCGCCGTTTTTGAAAGTGTATTTTGCAAGCCTAAACCTGTTTGAAACCCTCCAAATGGCGGATCACCATTAAAATACAACCACGACATCCAGTGTGGATTTGAAATGCGATACATGGCCGTTTGTGCCGGATACCCGCTACCAAAGTAATAATCGAGGTAGGCACTATATTGATCATAACCACCAGCCTCGTCCCCACCATTTTTTATGGTATCCACAACCATTGCAAAACTGTTAGGCAGCGCTGTGTCGGCAATTTGCTTGGCAGTACTATTAGGAGGAAGACGATCAACTCCCCAAACACCCAGTGAACCAGGATCAACCCGTGTCGGCGCAGCTGGTTTAGCAGCAAGGACAAATGCCATCCCCTCACCAGTAACTGTCTTATTGCCTAAATAAAAGTACATCGTATACGAACTATCCTTATCCAAATCAAACATTGGTGCCTTGCTCCAAATTGCTCCTGACCGATTTGCTTGATCCTTGTTAATCTCAAGCCCGACTGCATGTCCGCTGGTCGGATCCGTCAATAAACTTGAGTCACCCATCGTTGGTGAAAAGAGGCCGTCCACGTCACCAAATGACGGCGGTGCTGGATAGCCGGAAGTCGTCGGCCACGTGACGGCCGCGCCAACACTCGTCACAGGCGCCAGCAGGGTACACAACAGCATGGCGAGACAAGCTAGCAGATAGCATCGTTTTTTCATCAGAACGCCTCCTTTCGCAAATAGTCCTGTTGCAAGGTGCCATCGCACTTGAAGTTCAATTGCACCGTATTTTTTCGCTACAGACCTCAGCAAGCAACCACGTCCACCCATCTCACTTCTGGCTCCTCCAAAAGTTAATCCTTACCATGGCTAACCTTTTGGTGCATTGCTCAGGGTCCAAGTAATAGCGCCTTGATACCTGCCTTTGGCAATAGTGACGTTGGTGTTCGTTGCAACTAACGTCAATGCCGTTCCGGTACCAATTGTGGTCTGGTTATTGCCTTGTCCTTATCCTGACTTAGTACCCGCCTCAGCATCGGCCTGCCAAACAACGGTTGAACTCACAGAGGTGTTGTCTTTGGCAAAATTCAGCCGCGGCACATTGCTGCCGGCAGGATTAATCGAATTGATATCGGGATTGCTCGTGGCAAGCTGTGACCCAACCAAATCAACATACCCCGCTAAGAAATGCCCTTTGCCATCCGTCAGCGCGTCCATTTTTACTTCAAGCCGCCACCCAGCCCCGGTGCCCCGATAATCGGCAATTTGTAATAGTCCAGTCGCATTACCGTCATTGGCATTCGTTGCCGTCTTAATCGGTCCCGGATTCACCAGATTGCTTTTCAACGGATGCCGCTGAAAGGACCCACTCACGATTTCATGAACAGAAATGCCGCCAAAATTCAAATCCGGCACCTGCTGAATCATGATATTGCCAGCATCAACCGTCAATTGAGCACTGGACTTTTTTGGGCCTAGATCATCTGCGGCCATAACTGACTGGTGCGGCCCGACGAAACCTGCAAGCATCAGGGTGACAAAAGCGATGGCGAAATTAGTCACGATTTTCATCATCGTCCCCCCTGTCTTTTCGTTTAAACCGCAGTTGAAGACGCAAACTGCTCATCATCAGGAGTGAAAAACCGATCAGCGGATACCAGGTTTGTCCGCCTTCGCTGGTCTGTGGCAAACGATCAACCTGTTGGCGTGGCGGTACCGAAGGCTCTTCCTTTGGTTTTGATACTTCTGTTCCTGGTGCATTATGATCCTTGTCGGGTTTTGGCCGATCGTCAATCACGACGACTTCACCGATGGAGGTCGCCGCTCGCACTTGGTGAGCGGCCATGATCCCTTCACCGAGGACGCCGAACACAATGATCAAACTGATCAAAAAGCGCCATATACTTCGTGTCATCGGTCTCCCCCTTTTCCCTACATTTGCCATTCCGAAAACTTCATCTGATCAACCCAGTTGCAGCGCAGCACCCGTAGTCGATTCAAAGCGCGTTTCTTCAAAAAGGGGTCAGCGTGCGATCGCTGCCCCCTTTCTGGTGATATGCGATCCATTAAGACGGTGCGTTGGTCAGCGTCCATGTGATAGCCGTTTGATACTTGCCGCCGTATGCCGCTGTATTTTGCGATAGCTTCAACACCGTATCTGCCGAAGTGAAAACACCTGTGTTGCGGCCTTGGCCTTGACCACTTGCGGCATTCCATACCTGCACCCCACTGCCTTCCAAGACCAACTCAGCCTGACTAATAGCAGTTGGATTATTATCAGTCTCGTCGGTTTTCGCAACCCCAGCCAGCAAAAGACTACCAGCCAGTTTTTGTCCAGCCGCATTCTTGAGTTCGCCCGCCTGAGCTTCTAACTTCCAACCAGCACCGGTGCCGCGGTAATCAGTGATATTTAACAAACCTTGATTATTCCCATCGCTGGCATTTCCTGCTGGTTCGTTCTTAACCGGTTTGTCAGTAACTGTGTTGCTTGTGAGCGGCAATGTTTGCTGCCCAGTTGCCAGTTGCTCAACACTGACACTCTTGAACTTCAGATCTGGCACCTTGACCAATGACAAAATATCCTTAGACCCATCCGGATTGTCCGGATTGTTAGGATCAGGATTATCTGGATCAACCCCAACTCGAACTTCACCAACAGAGGTTTTCTTGATTGGTTCGTCTGCGGCAAAGACACTTGTGATTGGCAGCATAACCCCTGCAAGTGTCATTGCTATTAAACCAGCAGACATGTAGTTAACTCTTTTCATTATTTTATCCTCCTGTTTTTTAAATATGCTTTAAGTCCTTATTACAATACTAATAGTATACGAATATTTTATATATATCAACTATACAGTCCACATATAACCATAATTATCTATTAAGTAAACGTATTCAACGTTATTTTTCTCGTTTCCGTTTCATTAGATATGCTATGTGTTCCAACATAACAGATGATCCAAATTAATAATTACTCGTTATTTACACAGTGATAATAAATTTTCAAACGGTGGTTCCATCTCAAAAATGGCCATTTATTAAACTTATAAATCACGATTGCAAGTCCCGTATTATCAGCCTTTAATCAATAATTTGAATTAATAATATGATTTTTTGACCTCATGGGCGTTTTAGGATAGTATGCTACTTTTTTACAGTTTTTCAGGCTTATAAAACTTCTAGTTTGCACTGAAACATTTGATCTGGCCACGAAAGATTGACCATGGCAAGCAATTTTCCTTTGCTTTGCTACTTGGACGATCTTCACACTCGCAACTTTATTCTGGGCAAATCAAAAAGCCGCTTCTCCGAAAAGAAGCGACTTCCTTGTATAGCTCATTAAACAGTCAACTGACAACTGTTGATGGTATTAACCTAATCTACTGAATCCGGCGATCAAAACATGAATTGGCATCTCGGAAATCACGGCCAAAACCGCTACCGCCATGGTGATGAGTGTGTGCGAAACCATCCGATTCTTCTTCATCCTAAGACCCCTTTGTCTGTGCTCATGACTGACTTGCCTTTAATCTAAGAGATAAGCACATCATATTCTCATGGTTACTTCATTTCAAGGAGATCTTGAATTTTTTGACTTATTTCGCTATTACTGCGGGGCGTTTGCTAACGTCCATGTTGCAGTGGAACTGTACTTGCCCGCATGTACAGAAGGCGTTTTTTCAATTGACATCAATGCTTGTGTGATCGGTGCGGTTGATGAGTCGTCCTTTAGATCCCAGTCGCTATTACCAGCTGGCATACTTTTGACGACAGTATCGTTACCATTGTCTTTTATGCTGGCAACTTTGAGCTGTGCTTGAGGATTGGTGTCTATGAGCACTATTTGGGCCTTGCCGCCATCCGTATTCCCGTTATCACCGAGAACATAACCGCCTTCTGTTCTTGTGAACGGTGATAATTTCATGCTTAAAGTCCACCCCGGTTTGGTTGGCCGTGAGTCTTTGACACTTATGAATCCATCATAGCCTGCTGGCGTCTTCCGCCCCAGTGTATTCAGCCATTGGGTGGGATCTATTCCGGCTGAAGTTGCGGGAAATGGATTTTGTCCAGGGATACCATTGATCACGTCGGCAACTGTTGGATCCTCTAAACCGCTGACTCCAAGTTTTTCAAAGTAAAATCCCGGAACCTTCTCTAAAGTTAGTTCGCCTGGATTCGCGGCAATGACATACTTAACATTATTTGTTTGATCAACGGCATTAATCAGTTTGTAATCCTTGACTGGTGTTCCACCAGTGAGCGTTCCTGCGCCATCCGTCACCGCTTGATCAGATACAAGGTCGTGAGAAGCTACTTGAGCTGGCAAACTAAACTTAACAATTGAATCGGTGTTTTTTGGCAACACCAGTTTATCACTGCTAATAACTGCCGAAAGATTATCACTTTGTACAACTGCATCCACCGTTTGAGTCGTTGAACCAATCATAGCCTGAATCTTCAACGTATCACCAGCTTTGGCTGCAGTTCCATCTTCCTTCAGGTATTCAAGATGTTCTCCCTTTGGTAGGACAATCTTTGTGGCAGGCCATGGCCGACCATCGAGATTGTTAATGTCTAATGCATAATCATAAGTGAGCTTATCACCGATATTTAATCGCGTTGTTTCGGTCACGTTGTCATTGCCACGCTTTAAAGTAACTGTGCCCTTTACCGTGTTGAAATCAGCAAGACTCTTGATTCCTAAAACATGTGGCTCCTTATATTTAAGCACCAAACCAGAATTTGTCCCACTAGTGAATCCTAGATAAACTTTATCGGTTCCAAAAATTTGCTTAATTTGATCTTTCGTCCAAGTGATGGACCGGGAAGGGGTCGTCTTGCTCCCACTACCAGATCTATACGTTAACTGATAATTAAGTGTTCCGCCTGTTGGACTGGAAGTCCACGAAACTGTTAAGTTATGCCAAAGATTATTAGAGACATTGTCCTTGATATTATCAGAAAACTTTTGCAAAGGTTCTTGAGTTGTGGGTGTGAACTTCAACTGTGTTTTATACAAGGGAAATCCAATGGCGTACATGCTGGCTTGACCAGGATAACCAGAACCAATATATTGTTGATTTGGGTTTAATCCTGGATAGTCCGCATTTTGATCCATATCATCCTTATGCGTGTCAATTGCGACCACAAAACTGTTTTGTAAGCCTTGTGCCGCAATACTTTCGGGTTTCAAGCCCGTGCCGCCTTGTCCGCCCCACGCTCCAAGAGATGGACCGCTGTTTCCCTTTGCAGATGGTCGTGTTCCTGCTAAGGCAAAGGTCATTCCGTCTGCGCCACTGATCATGTTGTTACCAAAGAACATGGGCATTTCAAGCTTAAAGCTTTTCGTCAAATCAACGATCGGATTTTTGCTCCACATTGAACCAGCTTGATTGGTGGCATCAGGATTCAATTCAATTCCCACTTCATCAGCGCCGTTCATAATCATACTAGAATCTGTCGAGACTCTGTCAAAAACACCATTAAGACTTGTAAAACTTCCTGTTGCAGGTGGCGGATAAATCCCACTCGGCCAAGTTGCCTCCGCTGCAGCCACTGACTGCAGCGGACCAAGCACCATGCCGAAGATCACCGTGAGGCAAATCATGATAAAGGTTTTCTTTTTCATTTTTTACCTCCCTGCCGTGATCGGCCGCGTAGTAACACGATGCCTAAAATGACAATAATCAGAAGTTCAACCCCAATGACCACGTACCAAAGTTGAACAGCATTGCCAGTTTGCGGCAGATAGCCTGTATGGGTTAGCGGCGTGGCTTGACCATGCTGATCAGTGGTTTGATGATCAACCGGTTCTGGCGTTGGTGTCGGATCAGGGGTTGGCGTTGGGTTAGGATCAGGGTTCGTTGACGGAAGTTCACCAACAAGTTCAACTTGTGCAACAGAAGTGTCTGCCTGAACTTGCTGCGCCTTCGCGCCAACGCCGACCATGAGATTCATTGTCATGAGCAGCATGATCCAAAAACTAGGCTTGTTTCGTCTCATCGGTCTCCCTCCTTTTGCGTCGTTGGCGCCAAATTAACCACAGCAGGATCAAGATCACAAGCGCCAGTATGATCGCAATGATAATCCACAGCCAAGGGGTTTGTGGGGCACGTCCCAGTTTTTCTTCAATGACATCCGCCTGCTGCTGCGTAATCGTAAAGTTCCGGCGCCAATGCCAAGTTTTGTCAGCACCTTTGACTGTTAAATCAAGCGTATAGGTGCCCGGTGCCAGTGCCTCTTTGGAGAAAATGGCGTAGTCAAAATGCGAGTTTGGCGCAAATGACCACCCTTTTTCCGAACGTGTCAGGTAAGGATCTTTTGAGCCTTGCCGATAAACTTTGCCATCAAGTGTCATCTCACCAAATAAACGAGGTTTGATATTCTGAATGGTGGCTAAGACGCTGGCCTGATTATCCTGAGTGCCCGGTTTGACATCCATCAGCTTCAATTCTGGTGCCACCTTGGCCTCCGAAGTCTGCAAAACAACTCCGACAAGCATGGCGAACTTGTTGTTAATCGCCATGCCACTGCCGCCGCTTTTATGCACCGTGGGATCTTCAACGTATAAACTGCCGAGAATTTGACCGGTGAAACCCTTTTCAGGAATCTTCACATCAAACGTGACTGGCACTTGTGCCTCAGCACCAACATCAATTGTTTTAGGCGCTTCCGTCAGCCCGGAAAAAGTGTACTCAGCGGACTTGTCTGTGTGTTTATTTGGGTAATAGCCTAACGTACCATTACTTTGAGTGAACGCACTGACCGCACTGACCTTCAACTTTTTAGCACTTTTTGTTGTGTTCTTAACATAAATCAACAGCCGCTGGGTCTCGCCGGGTTTTACCAGCAAATTAAAATAGGTTGATTGATCAATTTGATTTTGCGGCAACGCCGGGCTGATAGTAAAGCCAGCGCCTTCAGCTGCCTGAACCTGATGGGCACCGCCGAACCACAACAAGCTCAGAATTGCCAACAGGCTGAAAATGATTTTCTTTTTCATGGTTCCGCCCCCACAGTCATGAAAAGGGCAGCGAATGACCGCTGCCCCTTAGTTTAGGTGCCATAGATTACTTAGGTGCGTCGGCTAAAGTCCAGGTGATGGCCGCTTGGTATTTGCCAGCTGTGACAGCAGCGTTCTTGGTAAGATGCAGGATTGTACTTGCATCCTTAATCAACGCGTTGTTTTTACCTTTTCCTTGACCGTCTGTTGTACTAGTCCCGGCTGCAGCATTCCAGATCGGAACTGCGTCACCACCGATATTCAGAGTTTGCGCAACAGTAGGATTAAGTGCCTGATCATAATCAGGGTTATCTGTCGTAAGACTTGCACCCTTAAGCGTCAATGAGCCGCTTAGTGTCTTGCCTGTATCATTTTTCATCTGACCTAGCTGTGCAGACAACGTCCAACCAGCGTTCGTACCGCGATTATCAATGATACTCAGGTCGCCAGTGGCGTTACCATCCTTGGCTTCCGTTGCATTCTTCACTGGTCCGTTGCCAACCGTATTATCAACCAGCGGCTTGTCTACGTTGCCCGCCAGCAAGTCAGCAATTGGAATCTTGTCAAAGTTCAAGTCTGGGACCTTGTCTAGAATGATTTCTCCAGGGGTAATGTTAATCTCGGCCGCAGATGTTTTGTTAATATCAGCAGCGAAAACTTGGCCAGCTGGCAACAGGAGTCCAGCAATTGTTAATGCGGAAATTCCGGCTGCAATACAGTTAACTTTTTTCATCACTTTTTGCCTCCATATCGTTATTGAAATTCATTTATCTCTCTCTATACTACTCATAATACAGGATTGAGCGAGAAGAATCAATGAATTAGAGCTGGCGCAGATCCCTTTAATATCGGGTTTTGTAGATGACTCGGCTTCAATTTTCTCCTACTGATAGTATTATGGCATATAAATAGCTCTTTATGCACCACATTAGCACTTGTAATTTACTTAGTTATTTATATAGTGATTGTTAGCGGTTTCACATTTTTGCTTTAATCACTCTGCGCTTTCCATTCAAGTCATATTTAAAATTAAAAAATCATTTTTCTTAAAAACTCGTTAACTGACCCAATAATGATCAATATAATTAACTCGATAGGCTTGCAAGTTTCAGCTAATATTGATTTATCAAATAAGTTTATTTATTCAATCAGCTTCAACATTGTGAAGAAAACTTCTTGTGCCATTTTTTACGCAAATCGGACAAAAGCTTTTTTTGATTAAATTTCAATTAGTTATTGACAAGAAAACAATCCATGCTAAACTAAAAATCAAATATAAATGCAACGCGAAAGACAAGTACCCGTGTCTGTGAATACAGCGAGCTTCGGTTGGTGTGAGGAAGCATTCATGATATGGCGAATATCCCTTTCAAGCAGGACACCGAACTTCAGTAACGTGTCATGGGGGCACCCATTACAGTGCTAGCATATCGTCATTGGACCGTATGCGATGAAGACCAAGGCGCAGCTGGCTTTGGTGAATTAAGGTGGTACCGCGCAAAGTCGCCCTTAGAAAAATCTAAGGGCGACTTTTTTTGTGAGCGCGAGCCAGCCCGATTAGAAACCGGAGTGTAAGCGGCCTTGGGCGTGATGGCCGCACTTTGGCCATTGCGACCAAGGTCCTTACACGCAGGTTTCTGGACTGGCGAGCGCGTTATAGTGAGCGTGAGTCAACCCGGTTAGAAACCGGAGTGTAAGGGCCTTGGCCGCAGGTTTCTGGGCTGACGAACGCGTTATAGCGGAGCGCGAGCAGAAGCGCTTCCCCAAGCTTGAATTTTCGCCTAGCAAACATGTAACTCAAACCATTGAAGGATGTGATGCAATTGGAATCTGACATTAGCCACATTAGCTGCCAAATTAATGAATCAATGATACATCTAAAAACACTGGAGGAACTCAAATGGAATTATCTGAAAAGAAGCTCAAAACACGCGATTATGTCGTCATTGCATCACTTTTGTTCGGTCTCTTCTTCGGCGCTGGCAATTTAATTTTCCCATTGCACCTCGGTCAACTCGCTGGTGCCAACTGGTTTCCAGCAATGCTTGGCTTCTTAGTCACAGCGGTTGCATTGCCGCTGCTCGGTGTGTTGGCGATTGCCGCTACGCATGCAGAAGGTGTGTATGATATTGGTCGTCCACTTGGCCGCTTTTTCGCTCTTGCTTTCATGGTTTTAATTCACGCTACCATTGGCCCGATGTTCGGTACACCGCGGACCGCAACCGTGTCCTTTACAACCGGCGTCTTGCCGATGCTGCCAAAAGCGTGGGCACAGGTTGGTCTGCTGGTCTTCTCGGCCTTATTCTTTGCCGCCGCCTTTTTCCTATCCTACAAGGAACGCAAAATCACAACGGCTGTTGGCAAAATTCTCAATCCAGTTTTCCTTGTCTTGCTATTCTTCGTCTTCTTTATTGGTTTCTCCCATCCAATGGGAAATCCAGCAACCCAAACTGTCACAGCAGCTTATAAAAATGCCAGCTTCATGAATGGTTTCCTACAAGGGTACAACACGATGGATGCTTTGGCTGCCTTAGCCTTTGGCGTTACCGTGGTCACAGCAGTTCGCGGTCTCGGCTTAAAAAATGATGACGATGTGGCCAAGTCGACTGCAAAAGCCGGCGTGATGGCAACTAGCTGGATTGGTCTGATCTATGTTGCCTTAATCCTGCTCGGCAGCATGTCATTGGCTCACTTCAAACTTAGCCCTGAAGGTGGGACTGCTTTTAACCAAGTTGTAACCTATTACTTCGGCGCTGCTGGTCATGCGGTTCTGGCAACATTGTTGACGTTGACCTGTCTCACCACTGCAGTTGGCTTGGTTGCTGCATTTGCACAAGATTTCCATCGTCATTTTCCAAAGGTCAGTTATCGTGTCTGGTTGGCACTGACCAGTTTTCTATCCTTCTTAACGGCGAACTTTGGTTTGGAGCAAATCATCGCTTGGTCTGTCCCGATGCTGATGTTCCTCTATCCTTTCTCAATGGTATTGATTCTCCTTTCCGTTTTCGGCAAGGCATTCCATCATGATCCACTGGTGTATCGGTTCGTTGTCGGCTTCACCGCAGTCCCAGCCGTTCTCGACATGTTTGCTGCCTTTCCAGCCTTTGTCAGTCAAAGTGCGCTTGGTCTGGCATTGCACAGTTTCCAATTACATTTCCTGCCGTTTGCTGGCATGGGCCTTGGCTGGTTAGTTCCGGCTGGTGTTGGTCTGGCTGTCGGCCTCGTGGCACACGCGGTCAAAGTTCGAAAAGCCGTTGCTGTCGCCAAATTAGGTGCCGAAGAAAATTAAAAGTGACCAAAACAATAGCCGATCAACCCAAAAGCCGGAAATGCCTGACAATCGCGCATACCGCTTGATCAGCTGTTATTTCGGAAAAGTCTATGCCTCTTCGTGTTTGTAACGAATACTGAAGAGATAGGCTTTTTTTACGGTCATCAAGTTTTGGGGCCATTCAAAAAACGTGTCAGTGCCATCAAAAAACGGGCTCCCCTCTGACTAAGAAGAACCCGTTGACAAATTTAGTCGCCTTTCATTCACCATCACGGAACTATTTAAGTAAGTTAATCTGGGAAAACAAGATGTGTCAACAACACTTGATCGATCAAGTTGATCATCTTGCCAAAAACCTGATTGAACGGCGACAGGCTATCTAGTTGAAGGGACTTCCCAAAAACAGGCGAAGAAAACGCCTTGCTGAGTTCCCTTTTCGTTGCGATAAATGTCGATTGCACAAAGTCAAAATTCGGCTGCGGCATCCCCAGCACTAAATTTTGAATCAGATTTGTTGGGCATTGCTGTCGCATCTGAACAGTCTCAATCAACGCCTGCCAAATAATCTCAAAAGCATTCTGCGGCTGCTTATTGGTTGAACCGATAAAAGAAGTCACACTCTCCGGGACCACAGATATTGTGCGGCCTGATTTCACATTATCATGTGTTGCCGCTTGCGCTGCAGCAACAATTGCCTGTTCATCCCGCTCTTTACTCGTCGGTGCTTTAGACGAGCTTGCTTCTGTCGCATTAACTTCTTGTGCCGTTTTAATCATTGGTTCAGAAACTGACGGGTGTGCATCACGATCATCTTGCTGCGCGGTTGCTGACGATGTAACATTCCCGTTTGTGACAGGTGCTTGACTGCCCACAGTTTCCGCACCTGTGTCCGATGTTGCTGCCCCATTTTGCTGACTAGATGAAACCGATGAACTATCCGCGCTGCCGGTATTGCCCGCCTTTTGATCATCATCGCTTGAAACCGTGACAATTGGTACTTCAACCTTGTTGTCAGCAAGCGATGGTACGATCGCTGATTTTGATGCTCCATGATCCGGCGCAGAACCAGTGTCGCATTTCGATGTCGCTGATTGAATCACAATCGGCACTGTTGCTGCGGAAGCTGATGCCTGATTAGCAATCACCGCTGATACACCCAAGCCAAGCATGGCAGCTAACCCGTAAACCCATGCTTTTTTCATATTGCCTTCCTTGAAGCCTTAAAGCGTTTCAATTATTCACTCCGCGTTAAATATACCGCACTTATTTTGGAAAGTCACTGGACTTTAGGCGGAGAGCGTAAGCAGGCGCGGTTAGAAACCGGAGCATAAGTGGCCTCAAGTGCGATGACCGTACTTTGTCATTGTGCTTGAGGTCCTTATGTGCAGGTTTCTGCGCCTGTGCACGCGTTTAAAAGAGCGTAAACAGCCGCGGTTAGAAACCTTCTACACTCACTATTGACAACAATCGTTTTTTAGCCTAATGTGATGTCAATATCACACAGGCGAAAAGATGAGTAACCAGTCGAAGGTCCGCAGCGAGTTGTCATTTGGTGAAAGACAATGATCGGGCACTGGCGAAGATGGTCTTTTGAAGCATTCAGTTGCGAACACATCTTGCAAGCAACTGACGGGCACTCCCGTTACTGAGTCAGGGTATAACGCAAACTTGCGAAGTACTTAGAGAGAATCGATTTCGATCGGTTAATCAAGGTGGTAACGCGGAAAATCCGTCCTTGTCTATTGTCACAATAGACTTGGGCGGATTTTTTTGTAGAGCGATCACAGGCACGTTTATGCGCAGGTTTCTACGCCTGTGATCGCATTTCTGAGCACAATCAGGGACGCGCGCAACCCAGTTCAATCAACCTATCACGCCTGTGTGAGTCGATTCAAGGAGGAAAAAGTATGTGGAAAATTGTTGCCGATGCCGTTCCACAAATGGCGGCTGCGGGAATCAAATACACGATCCCAATCGCGCTAGTTTCATTCGCGATTGGCCTCATCATTGCATTGATCACGGCACTGACGCGCATCTCGGTACGAAAAGGCTTTTGGATCACCTTTGCAAAAGGCTTCGCTTCATTTTATGTTTGGCTTTTCCGTTCAACCCCGTTGCTGGTGCAGTTGTTCATTGTCTTCTTTGGGCTACCAAGTCTGATCATTCCGGGCATTTTTCCTCACGGTATCAAACTCGATCCAGTGGTTGCCGGTATCATCACCTTTTCGTTGAACACGGGGGCTTATTGTGCTGAAACAATTCGAGCGGCGCTGCTGTCGATTGATCACGGTCAATGGGAGGCTGCCTACTCAGTCGGCTTGCCGCGGCGCTTGGTTCTGCGTGAAATTATCATTCCGCAAGCACTACGCACGGCCGTCCCGCCACTATCAAACAGTTTTATCAGTCTCGTCAAGGACACCTCACTGGCGGCTTCGATCACTATCGTCGAAATGTTTCAGGTGAGTCAGCAGATCGCTGCTGAGAACTATCAGCCATTATTGATGTATTCACTGGTCGCTTTGCTTTATGCCGTTGTCTGCACCGTCTTAACTTGGGGACAGCGCTATCTTGAAAAAGTCACGTCACGCTATACCAGCAATGTGCAGACAACGCAGCTGTAACTAAAAACACCATTATGGAAGGAAGATTCTAATGTTAAAGAAAAAGTTGTGGGTCTTATTACCAATTGTTGCCCTTTCCGCGTTCGTTTTGACAGCTTGCTCTAGCAGTAAAGCTGACAGCAGTAAAACAAGCACGGTCACGAGTGAACTTATCAATAAAAATGAGTTGACCATCGGCCTCGAAGGCACTTATGCGCCCTTCTCTTATCGCAAAGATGGCAAGCTGCAAGGCTTCGAAGTCGATCTTGGCAAGGCTCTAGCCAAGAAAGTCGGCGTCAAAGCCAAGTTTGTTCCTACCCAATGGGATTCCCTGATCGCTGGCCTTGGAAGTCAAAAGTTCGACCTCGTGCTCAATAACATCAGTGAAACACCCCAGCGTAAGAAGGTTTACAACTTCACCACACCGTACATGTACTCCCGATATGCTTTGATCACTCGCAGCGATGAAACCTCGATTAAGGGTTTGAACGACATCAAAGGCAAGACTTTTGTTGAAGGCACTGGCACCCCAAATGCTGCCCTAGCTAAAAAATACGGTGCCAACATTACACCTTCTGGCGACTTCACTGTTTCGCTCAATCTGGTTAAGGAAAATCGCGCAGATGGCACCATCAACGCCACCGCCGCCTGGTATGCCTACGCTAAGAGCAATTCCACAACCGGTTTAAAGAGCCAGACACTTAAAGATAGCGATGTGAAGCCTGACGAAGTGGCTGGAATGATCAGTAAGAAATCGCCTAACTTGCAGAAAGCCTTATCCAAGGGCATTCAGGAACTTAGAAGCGATGGCACTTTAAAGAAATTGTCTGAGAAATACTTTGGCGCTGATTTAACCACTAAATAATCGCTTTGCGTTACCCATTAACTATTGGCTAAAAGTCGCGACTATATGTAGGCCGTGACGCGACATAAGTTGTCAACCAATCATATGAGGAGGTCGGGCATATGACCCAATTCAATACCAAACTAGTTCATGGTCCACAATTGCAAACAGATAAAGCTGGTGCAATCGTACCGCCAGTTTATCAAAGCGCCATGTACCGCTTTGCGCCTGATGGTGGCACTAGCGATTGGGACTATGCCCGCAGCAGCAATCCAACCCGCGACTATCTTGAACGTCAAATCGCTACTCTCGAGAATGGCGATGCAGGGTTTGCCTTTTCCAGCGGGGTTGCAGCGATTGCGACGGTTCTCGCGATTTTCCCGGATGGCAGCCACTTTATTATCGGTGATTCACTATACAGCGGAACAGATCGGTTGCTCAATCAGTATTTTGCTCAACATGGCCTGACCTTCACACCGGTTGACCCGCGCGATCTAACGGCAGTTGAAGCAGCCATTCGGCCTGAGACCAAAGCGATTTTCTTCGAAACGTTCTCCAATCCACTACTCAAAGTCAGCAGCGTCAAGGCTATTAGCGCTCTTGCCAAAGCCCACAACCTGCTCACGATTGTCGATAACACGTTCCTCACCCCTTATTATCAACGGCCACTTGATCTCGGCGCCGACATCGTCCTGCATAGCGCCACGAAATACATCGGCGGCCACGGCGACCTCATCGCTGGCTTGGTGGTCTCAGCCAGTCCGGAAATCAGTGAAAAGATTGGCTTCTTGCAAAATACCATCGGCGCTATTCTTGCACCGCTCGACTGTAGTCTTGTCTGTCGCGGCATCGCCACGCTCGCTGTCCGGCTGGATCGCGAAACCAGCAATGCCCAGGCGGTCGCTGAATTTCTTGAACAACATCCCGACGTAGCGCATGTTTATTATCCCGGTCTCAAAAGCGACCCCGGCTATGCCTTAGCCCAACAAGAAACCACCGGTGCCAGCGGTCTCCTATCCATCAAACTCGCCGACAACATTGACCCCATTAAGTTCGTCAACAGCACCAAGGTCTTCGACTTCGCCGACTCCCTCGGCACCGTCTCCAGTTTAGTCAAATTACCATGGTTCAAGCTGCCCGAAGAAAAACGGTCCACCTCAGGCCTGACACCGCAACATGTCCGAATTGCGATTGGGTTGGAAGATCAGCAGGATTTGATTGATGATCTGGCGCAGGCATTGACGGCTGCGGAGAAATAATGAGACACCAAAAAATCGTTGCAAGCATCATCGCTGCAACGATTTTTTGTGTCGGGACGTTCTTTAAAGAATGCCTCCACCGGGATTCGAACCCGGATCTGTGGTTTCGAGGACCATTATGCTATCCGTTGCACCATGGAGACTTATAACTCCCATTATAGCCATTCTCGAATAATTTGCATCGTCCTATTGCTTCGAAATCTTCAAAGCAGTAAACTTTGAAAATTAAGTTCTACCTTTATAATCCTGAATAAGAGGCCCCCTATGTCACAAATAATACTACTCATTGCGGCATTGTTTTTCTTCACTCGTCATGTCTTTCGTTTCGAAAGAATCTCACGGTTAACATTAGTTATCATACCCGCTTATACCTTAGTGACCGGTATATTATTAGTTTCTCACAAGCGGCCTACCTTTTTGGCACTTGCGGTAACCATCTTGATTGGTGCCATTCTGGGCTGGTTTCAAACAACTGGTCTAAAAATCCACGTTTCTCAAAAACATGATGTCAATGGCTTTCCTATCATTGAAATTCGCCACGGATGGCAATATTTGGTAGGCTGGATCATGATCTTTATTTATGGTCTTGGGTTTGCGTTGCTATCAGGATGGCATGTGGATGTTTTATCGGAACTTAGTGAGGAGATTGAAAAAGATCTTTTCGTATGGAAGAACTTTTCCTCAAGCACATGGAACATCATGATCATGTCAGCCACAGCTAGTCTGGTCTATACATGGCGACTGTTGCAGAAAGAGCCAAAAATTCAAGCCGTCATTTTCAAAGGAACCCATCTTGATCATCATGACTAAAGTAAAGAAAGAATGACGGACTGATGCCCATGATCATCAGTTGATGCATACTTGCATTTAATTAGTTTATCAAATGGTCCATATAATTTTTATCCATATAAAAGTGGCCCGATAGCTGACCTTTGTCAGATACCGAGCCACTTTCATTTCATGTTCTATTTCATCAATGCAAGCTGCAAAATTGTACCTTTAATCTTCGAACTTAAACAAATCCGTCGACAGATACCGTTCGCCATTATCCGGCGCGACTGTCACAACGCTCTTACCTTTGCCAAGTTTCTTAGCAATTTCAATGGCACCGAAAATATTGGCGCCGGCAGAGATACCTGGCAAGAAGCCTTCTTCATGGCTAACGTGACGAGCCATGTCGATGGCTTGGTCGCTGGTGACTTCAATAATGTCTTGGTATAGGTTGGTATCCAAAACGTCTGGGATGAAGCCAGCGGAGATACCTTGGATCTTATGCTTGCCGCCGTGCCCTTCTTTGAGCATTGGTGACTCAGCTGCTTCAAGTGCATAAATTTGCACTTGCGGGTTGATTTTCCGCAACGCCCGGCCAACCCCGGTCAACGTGCCGCCTGTGCCGACGCCAGCAACGAAGGCGTCTGGGGTACCGCCATCAAAAGAACGGATGATTTCTTGACCAGTGGTGCGCTCGTGCACATCCGGATTAGCCGGATTTTGGAACTGCATCGGCAAGAAGTAACCATTTTCCTTGCTGAGTGCCTGAGCTTTTTTAATCGCACCCGGCATGCCATCCGCCCCTGGTGTCAGAATCAATTCGGCGCCATAGCCCCGCATTAACGCACGACGTTCAACACTCATCGTTTCTGGCATCGTGATGATCAGGTGGTAGCCTTTAGCCGCGGCGACCAAGGCCAAGCCGATGCCAGTGTTGCCAGATGTTGGTTCAACAATGGTGCCGCCTGGCTTCAAAACGCCCTTGTATTCGGCATCTTCAATCATGGCCAAGGCAATTCGGTCTTTGACAGAACCGCCGGGATTAAAGAATTCAAGCTTCACATAAACATCTGCTGCATCTTCTGGGACGACACGATTTAGCTTAAGCAAAGGGGTGTTGCCAATCAAACCGGTAATATTATCTGCTGCTGTCACCATATTAAAAGCCTCCATATTAGTTGATTGATTTTCCTAATGATTGTCATTGCGATGATCCGCGACATGTTGAATCCAATTGTCAAAAATCGTTCGTTGCGTTTTCTTCCAATTGAACTTGGGATGATCGTAATCATTTTTGTGATGATAATAATGTTTAGCGCGAACATAGTCGATCTCTGGATGAGCAGCGACTTCACGCTTGTATTCTGAATCCAATCCCCACCGATCGTATTCGATGTGTGAAAAGACGAAAGTTTGCGTATCAGTCGGTTCGGTCACCATGAAGAGTTTGCCCTTCGTCGTTGTCGCGTTAATCGTGAGCCGCGGATCGGCATGAATACCGCGGACATCCATTTCGGCATAGCGTGCATGCGGCGACTTGAAGTCATTTTTGAGTCCCTTCAAAAGTGGGTGCGGCTCAAGAATGGTTTGCGGATAAACGCCAAAAAGTTTATGCGGCAAGATTAGCTTGCTGATGCCAAAAAAGTAATTCAATGCAACCATCCCACCCCAGCAAAGATAGAGCTGATTAGGGACATGCTGACTTAACGTTTTCAACAAGGTTCGAACTTCGGCGATATAATGCACTTGATCAAATTCCAAGGTTTCAATCGGCGAACCGGTGATGATGAACCCATCCATCGTCGCCACCTCATGAATGTCCAGCGGATCGAGGATTGAACTGACCGCTTCCGGCACCGTCCGTCCGGCGTAATGGGTCATGGGGTAGTAAAAATGCAAATCGACCGGTATGTCAGTGTGCGTCAAAACATGCTGTAGCCGAGTTTTGGTGTCAGCCTTATCATGCATGACGTTCAAAATACCGATCTTGAGTGGCGATTTTTCCAAGGTTCACCTCCTATTCCCTCATAATGACTAATTAACCTTAAAAGAAACTTTGCGCGTGACCGTGGGTAAGAAATCCCACATGTGGTCATTTGCCCGGACACATCAGGTGGATACCCTGACCGTTCGACTGGTGCCAACATCGTTTGAATTCAATGAGGTATTTCATAGTATCCTCCCTTTCAGTACTTATATACTAACTAAATGTAAGGCCAATAACAACCTTTGACGTTGATATATTCGCGAATACTTTTTATTCAATTAGCAGGTGACCGCATGCCCACTCAGTCAGCTTAGAAAACGCTGGCACATGGCCACAGAATGCAAAAAGCCCCGATGTCAGTGTGCCACTGGCATCAGGGCTTTTTTACAAGATTATCTTCTTTTTTGATTTGTCGAAATGACGATTTTAAGCGCGTGGCTGACTGCATGAATTCGTCTTCTTGCTTACGAGTGCGCGACTGCCGCCGGTTCACCAAACACCGTCTCGCGAATATAATCAACTGGCATTTGTAGGCCTGTCCACAGATGGAAGGCGGCGGCGCCTTGATTGATCAGCATGTTAATGCCGTTATACACATGGTTCACACCGGCTTCTTTAGCGAGCTGCATAAGCTTGGTTTCGCGCGGTGCATAGACCGTATCAAACACGATCGTCTCTGGCGTAAACCAATCGCCATCAGGCACATTACTAATAGTTTCTAGCGGCTTCATCCCCGCGGGTGTCGCATCAACATAGATCACTGAATCCGAAATGCTAGCCTTTAACGCCGGTTGATCATCGAGTGCAACCAATGTCGCAGGCCTTGCGTTTGGTCATTAATGATGGCCACATTACGTTCGGCATTTTGCCACGAAGCATCACGACGATTAAAAATGTTGATTTCCCGGACACCGTCCAAAGCTGCTTGAATCGCAATCGCTGTCCCCGCACCGCCAGCTCCTGCCAGTGTCATTTTCTCGCCGCGAATATCCAAGCCATCGTTGCTCAGTGCTTGCATGAAGCCTGTGCCATCGGTGATATGGCCGGTCAGCACCCCGTGGTCATTGACAATGGTATTCACGGCACCGATCAATTTTGCGGCCGGCGATAGTTTGTCCAACAACGGTATGGCCTTTTGCTTATTCGGCATCGACAAATTACCACCCAGAAAATGCAGGCTGCGCATGGCTTGCAAGGCGTGTGCCAATTCAGGTGTATCAACATCGAAGGACAGGTAGGCATCATTTAACCCAAGTTTCTCAAATGTTGCGTTGTACATTGCTGGCGACATCGAGTGGCCAGCAGGATGCGCCAGTAAGCCAGCTAAAACGGTGTGACCGTCAATTTCATCTTTTAATGACATGTTCCGAACTCCTTTTTGCTAATGGACTTGTGAAACTGCTAGGACGTGCTTTTCCTGCGTCTTCACGACCAGTGCTAAACCGATGCCGACAATCGTGATGACAATATTCAAAAGAATGATCATCCGTGGTGCCGCATCGCCAAAGGCCTTGGTCAACCCGGCAGCGGCGGATAACACCGCATAGTTCGCAATACTTGAAGCAATCATGACCAGCGAAGTCGCCGTGCCTTTATGACTGGGGAAGAAACTGATAGTTGTTGAGGTGGCAAGTTGCAACACACCGCCAGCCGCGGCATAACCAATCACAAAACTACCAATGTAAAGAATGACCGGCGTCTGCACAAAGTAGCACAAGGCTAACATGACCACCGCAATCGTCGGATACAGGATCAAAACGGTGCTTTCTTTTAACCCGGCTTTGATCAGACGAGCCGTCAGCAACACCGCAATCCCAGCACCAACGGCGTATAACGATTGCAGCGTTGCTGGATTTTTAACCCCGTAAGCCGCCCCTAGTTCCTGGTTGCAATTCAACCAAACCATGAAGGTGGTCGAACTAGTGAAGCCAATTAAAATAGCCGCCACAGACCCAATTGAAAAATGCATTTTTTCAGGCGTGCCAGCTGCATTCAGCTGTGGTTTTTCCCGCTTAGGAAATGGGAAAACGATAATGGCAATGGCATCGGCAGCCAGCGCCACGCCGCAGATGATGAAGATCGTCCGAAATGATAGGCCAGCCGCCGCAACGCCGCCAATGAAGAACGGCAAGATAAACTGCGCGGTGACCACAGCGAATTTTGTCAGAAGATTGGCAATTGACGCCGATTCCGGAAACATTTCCATGAGACTCGGGGAAACACAGGTGTCCAAAAATGAGTTCGCCATCCCATTAAGAATACCGATGAGATAAGCCGCCCAGAAACTATTGACCGTGATGATGCCGATGAAGAAGATCACATACAACCCGATCCCAATCGTCCCAGAAACCTTCCGGCCAAAATGATCCGACACCGGCCCGGCAAACGGATAGGCAATCAAGCGACCTAACCCGAACGCCGCAATCACTGACACGACCATGCTGACGTCAACGGTGCCATTGCTCAGTTGTTGCGCACCCCAATTCGAAGCAAACTGCGCCTTATACTGACTTAGAATGGAAGATGCGATTCCCAGCATCGCATAGGAAAAATACAGTGCCAGTGCCCCCGGCAAAAAATGATTACGTTTGGTTTTCATCGTTCAAGTTGCCTCCGTTTTTAAACGTGTTCCTTACACCAGAGACCGGTCTGGTTCACGCTCTTCTTTAAACGCGTTCTCTGGCGCAGAAACCTGCACATAAGGACCTCAAGCCTAAATGGCCAAAGACCAGCCATTTAGGCTTGAGGCCGCTTATGCTCCAGTTTCTATGCGCGCCAGTTCACGCTCTTCCTAAACGCGTTCTCCAGACCAGAAACCTGCGTGTAAGGACCATGAACGCAATGCCCAAAACCCGGCCATCACGTTCAGGCCCGCTTACACTCCGGTTTCTAACCGGTCTGGTTCACGCTCTTCTTCAAATGCCTGATATGCCTTCACTGGCATGTCCTGACCAGTCCACAATTGATATCCGGCTGCTCCTTGCCAAAGTAGCATGCCTTTACCCGGTGCTGTTTTTGCGCCAACTTTTTCAGCATCTTCAATCAACTTTGTCTTCAACGGATTGTATACCGTGTCAGCCACCACCAAATCTGCGCGTAGGAAACTCGGATCAACAAGGGAAACCCCATCGTCTGGCTTCATGCCGACAGTAGTTGCGTTGACAAGAATATCGGCGTTCGCAATCGCTGCTTTGAGCCTGTCAGTATTTTCCAACTGAACCACATCTACTTTGACAGCAGGCGCTGCCTCGGCCAATTTTTTGGCGGTCGATTCAGCACGTGAATAGAATTCATCCTGCCGATTAAAGATGGTAATCTGTTTTGCACCATCTAGCGCCGCTTGGACTTGAATGGCAGTCGCGGCGCCACCAGCACCTAATACCACCAAATGCTTGCCTTTAACATCAATCCCGTGTTCCTGCAAATTCCGAACAAATCCGATGCCATCCGTGACGTGACCGATCAATTTGCCATCATCATTCACAACGACATTCACCGCACCAATGATCTTGGCAGCTGGCGATAACTCGTCCATCAAAGTTGCTGCTACATTTTTACACGGCATCGTGACGTTGCCGCCGCGCATTTTGAAAAGGCGCATGGCATTCAGTGCTTCTGGCATCTGCTCCTTGGTCACGTCAAACGCCACATAAGCTGCATCAATTTTTTGTTTTTGAAAACTGAAGTTATACATTGCTGGCGAGCCAGAATGGCCAACCGGACTGCCCAGCAAACACAACAAACCAGTCGTTCCAGAAATCCACGTCTCCATGTTCAGTGCCTCCATTAAGTTCATATTTTCACGAGCATTTTGAAAAGAAGAACCTGACCCAAGGTGCGATCAAGTTGCTTCTATCAATATTGCAAATTACTTGGCAGCTTGGTGCGCTTTAATTGCGTATTCACGCCGACCACCCGGCTTCGGAATCATATCTTGCATCATGATGCCCAGCCCGCCATCAACTCGCAGTTCATCACCGTTTGTGTAATCGGAACGGTCACTGCTCAAGTAAAGGACAGCATTGGCGATGTCATCCAAGTTGCCAATCCGACGACTGGCAACTAAGTGCTCACGGCCGTCCAACACGTTAGGATCCTTGTAAAAATCGGCCGACATTGGGGTCTTCACCAAACATGGCATGACACAGTTGCTGCGAATCCCAAACTGGCCCCATTCAGCGGCCATTTGCTTCGATAACATATTGACCGCAGCTTTGGTTGTGCTGTACGCCCCGCTGTATGTCTCTGGGAAATCAGCCGCAACCGTTGAAATATGCACCATCGTCCCATGATGTTGGGCAATCATTTGCCGACCAAATCGTTGTGACATCAAGAAATAACCAGTCAAATTAATATTCACAGCCGTCTTCCACTCATCCAAACGCAAGTCCTCAAACGGTGAAAAGCGCAAGATAGCGGCCGTGTTCACGAGAATATCCACTTTGCCAAACTCAGCCACAACCGCTTGCACCGCAGCATCGACTTCATCTTCATCTGTGGTGTCAGTTGCCACTGCTAATGTTTGAACGCCATATTGATCAGCTAATTTTTTAGCTGCTGTCTTAATCGCATCTTTCTTAATATCAACCAAGACAAGCTTCGCCCCATGCTCTGCAAAGGCTTCGCAAAAATGAGTGCCCATACCGCCAACAGCACCAGTGACAACGACAACTTTGTCTTTCAAACCTAACCAATCAGCCATAAAAATTACGCTCCTTTTAGTGTGTCGCAACAGTTTCCTTCAAAATTTCCGGCCATGCCGCCTGCAAGGTTTTCACCGTGGTGTCGTAAGTATATTTGGCAACCCAGTCAATCCCTTTGGCCATGTAGTGATCAGAAATGACTTCAACGCCAATCACTTTTGGATCCACGCCAGCCTCTTTAATCATCTTGATAAACTTTTCAGTCCGATCTTCAAACCCAGTTCCCGGTGCTAAGCGATCGTGCATCGACTCGTCACGCAAAATGGACTTTGCATATGGCCGCTTGTAAGCATCATCAAGTTGAATTGAGATAACGCGCTTAGCTTGTTCCTTCGTCAGCAAGTCGAACGGCTGGTCTGCTCGAACCCAGTGCCACATGTCTAACAACATCATCACATTCGGAGCACCGGCGCCTTGGAGAATCGCCCAAGTCTTCTTCAAATCTGGCATGCCGCTATATGGCATCGGTTCGAGGGCAATGATGAGATTACCAGCCAAAGCTGCGCGATGTGCCAGTTCCTGCAACTTCTTGGCCGTGAAGTCAACTGGATAGCTTTCCATCAAACCGGTGTTGATATGTTCAACGCCAAACAAGTGACACATATGGAAACAGGTTTGCTCCTTATATTTTTGCTCGTATGTCCGCGGTTCTTCACACCATTGCACGATGTATTCAACCTCGGTGCACTTGATATGATACTGATCAAGAATGTCGAGAATCCCTTGATCAGTTAAGCCTTCATTCAGCGCATCGACGTAGGTTTCGGCGCGTAAGCCGATGCCATCGTACCCAGCTTTTGCGGCTGCTTTAACGCGATCTTCGAATTTGCATTGGTCGCCTAATGTCCATGAACTAACGGTAATTGGATGAGTAAGTGTCATGAAAGTGCCTCCCAAAATGATTTGTGATTAATTTTTCAATCTTGTTTACAAATTGAATTGTATACGGTTGCACAAGCGACTTCTAATTCATTATAATGAGGGTGCTTATAGCTGGAGGCTATCGTTCAGATTAAGCCTTCATAGGAGGACCAAAATGAACCTTTTTCATCTGCGATATTTTGTTACATTAGCCAAATCACAGAACTATACCCGTGCTGCCCGCCAGTTAAACATCACCCAGCCCAGCCTGAGCAATGCCATTCATGGTCTTGAAGCCGAACTGGGTCTTGCCTTGTTTGTTCGACAAGGACGCAACGTTGTTTTAACTTCGGAAGGCCGCGAGTTCAGTCGCATTGTGGATCACTCGCTAACCATCCTCGATAGCGGCATTGAACAGCTGCAACACCAAAACAACGAGCAAACGGTGATTAAACTGGCCGCCTTACGTACCCTCAGCACACGCTGGGTCCCTGGCATGGTACGCGAATTCTTACAAAACAGCCAACAAGATGTCCGTTTTGAATTCACGAACGAAAACGGGCTATCACCACAAATTATTCAAGGTTTACGCGCTAAACATTATGATATTTGCTTTTGCTCAAAAGTTGACGAGCAGGAAGATATTGCGTATTTTCCAATTGCTTCTCAGGCACTCGTCGTGATCACCCCGACTGATCATCCCTTGGCTACCCGCAACCAGATTGAACTCAGTGAAACCTTGGCTTTCGATCAAGTCACCTTCTCCAAAAGAAGCGGCCTCGCGCCCATCATCCGCCAGCTTTTTGCCGAATGCGGCGGCCAACCACACAGTGTGTACGCCATTGAAGAGGATGAAGCCGTCGCGGGTCTCGTTGCAAACGGCTTCGGCATCGCCGTTGTCCCCAATATGCCACTTCTTAAATCGCTACCCGTTAAAATCATTCCGCTTAGTTTTCCAACTTGGCAGCGTATTTTTTATATGGCAACTTTAAAAGATCACTACCAATCCCCAGCCGCCAAAGACTTCATTGACTTTGTTCATGCCCATCATGCGGACATTCGTCAGTAATGTGTGCCTGATGCATCAGGTCAATAGTCTGGCGCTATTAATCGTTAAAGGCTGCGATGCACTAATCAAGTTCGGGCCATTTTAGCGGAAAGCCAAAACTAACAAGATCGGACCATGCTAAATGGCTGTCGCTGTTCTAAAATGGAAGTGTTCAAGACATTTTCAAGGGGGTCATTGCATGCGTACACAAACAAAAACATCTGTCATGAAGCTTGCCGCGGTTGGCGCCGTTGCCGGTTTAGTATCAGGACTTGTCAAATTAGGCTGGGAAAATATTTTGCCGCCGCGGACACCTGAACGTGACGCGACCAATCCGCCGCAAACATTCCTGCAGCAACACGGTCTCACCGCAGCACAAACCCATGCAACTTACACTTATTCAGACCATCAGATTCCTTGGGTCAGCCTCCTCATACACTTCGGCTTCTCATCAAGCCTCGGTGCGCTTTATGCTGTTGCCGGCCATTACGTACCGCTTTTTAAACTTGGCTATGGCAGTATGTGGGGCCTGGGCGTTTGGGCAGGTGCCCATTTGTGGGCAATGCCGGCACTGAAAATTGTGCCTGCCGCTAAAGATCAACCGGTTGAGGAACACTTATCCGAAGCAGTCGGTCACATGGTTTGGAACACGGTCAATCAGATCGTCATCAGTGACATGCTGCGCGAAAAAGGCGGCAATTAAGTGATGCATTCAGCTTCAATGTAAAAGCGTTAACTAAAAAGTCTGTGCTGACACCCGAACCTTCGGCATGCCAACACAGACTTTTTTTACTATGATCAATTTTTATTTACTAAAGTAACCGAGCTTCATCCCGTCGCGCAATGAACGGCAAAATAAGTCCCAATGCCAGGAAAATAACTGGCGTAATGATGTTTAAGCCCATCTGGAACCACCAAGTCCCTGGATCGTTGAGATAATTGATTTTCGGCAACATTCCCAACAAGCAGGCCAAAGCGGTAAAAAGAAAACACCAACCGCCAATAATCATGCCCACATGTTTGTTTTTAACAAACATGTACTCTGCTTGAAATTTTTCCAAATGCTTATTAAGCAAATAATAGGCAAGGAAAACCCACAAGTAGCGTAACGGCATCACGACTGAGTTCAGATTTAACAACCACTTATACAGCTCGTTCATATTGCCGATACCAAGCGCTGGCACAATGATCAGCAAACTGACTAAAATCCCGGTCAGCCAGTAACCATTGATCGGCGTGCCTTTTTTATTCAGATGACTCAGCTTCCTTGGAATAAAATGCGGATCAGCATCACTCAGCAGCATTTTCAGCGGCGCGTCAATCGAAAAAGCTAAGGCTGAAATGGAAGCGAGCGCGTTGGCGATGGCATAGAGAATGACGAAAATATTGCCAACATGATAATAACTGCCCAGCATCACGAAGGCGGTATACGGTCCATTGGCCATCAAATCGGTGGGAATCTGGTTGCTGTTAAACAACATGCCCATGCCAAATGACCCTAGCAAGGCACAAAAGGCAACCATCCCGGCAAGCACTAGCATCCCCGTTGGAAATTCCTTGGCCGCATGTTTCGTGTTATTGACGTACGGAGAAATTTTTTCCGCGCCGCCAACCGCAAAGACCAGCATCGAAATGGTGGTGAAGTAATTCAGATCAAACTTTGGCAAGTACGTGTGAATATCGCCCATATCCGGTGTGGCCACATGCACGCCTTTGACCATGAGCGGTGCAGTGACAGCCAAAATGATAAACAAAATCGACATCAAGAACATCGCCGTACCGGCCATACTGCCAATGCGATTCAAAGTGGTTAACCCACGTGATGACAGCCATAAAAATAGCAAGAAGAGTGCTAAACAAATTAAGGATACGGTCATTGAAGAGACGGTATTCACGAAATTGCCGTTGCCTTTAAACAACCAGCTCAACGCAATCAGAATGGCTTGCGGCTTTTGAGCTAAGTATGGAATATGAACAACCCAATAGGTCCAAGCAGCATAATAGGCCAACCTGACCGTACCGGTTTCTTTGATCCACGAGCTAACCCCACCGGCTTGATCCTTAAAGGTGGAGCCGAGTTGACCAACAATCAAAGCATATGGCACAAAGTAAATCGCCATGATCAAAATCCAGCTTGTTACGACGGAAAGGCCTTGCTGAGCGTAGTTGTTGAACACATTGCCTAAGCCCCAAACTGAGACGAATGCAATTAACGCCACGTTATACCAGCGCAGTTGTTTCTTTGTATCTGCCACTAAAAATCCCTCCAAACAGCCGCCTATCCATCAACCAACAGCGACTCATTTTTCAGTGTACCGGTTTAACCCGTTTTCTTTCCCGTGAAATTGTATAGATGAGGATTAGATTTTTCTTAAATTAACGTTGTGAATTAACCATTATAAGCTATGAAAAATGTGAAATGAGCGTTGGGCTTTATCCTTGTTGCCCATAATCGCAGGAAGATCACTGGGCGAAAGATTCCGTGTCGTGCCAAACTCCGCAATCTACGGCCAGATGGGGCTGGCGACGCGTAGCTAGAGCTGTGACGGCGCTTCGAGCCCAAAAACATCAGCGTAGGAACCGTCGCTGTGTTGTTTGCACGGCTGAGCCCCCTCTGACCTACGGTTGCTCCGCCTTGGCACTGATGTCTTCATACCCCATTAAGCTATTCATGAAACAGAAAAGGCAAACAACTGATGGTATTTTTCGCAATACTGCCCAAGACGGATAGTTGCTCGACCTTATTTGATGACTGTAAATGCTGTTCCCAACGTATCGCATAGAAAAACCGCCACCTATTTTCAAAGTGACGGTTTGCAGATATTGGATTAAAAATCTTTACTTAACAGCTTCTGCCACAGCAGCTTGCACAGCCTGTTGCTCAGCTTGAATCAGGCTGACGCGACTGGCAATCACACTGGTGTCCATGGTGATCTCCCGCGTCAGACCCGGTGTTTGCAGCTTTGGTTCAAAGAAGGCCTTGAACTCCGTCAATCGTTCCGGTGTGCGGAAAACGCCGGCGATCACAGTGATGTAGGTCGTGAATTCCATATCGCCGCCAACGGTTTTTTCAAGCCACTGCCACTCATTACGGAGCCAATCCCAAGCAGCTTGCTCGCCAGCATGGTTATTCAGAACCCCGCGGAACCATGAACGCAGATCCTGTGGCTTAATCGTGTCGGCATCCTCAAACTTATCAACCAATTTGGCAATTTGCGTTGGATCAGTTGTACTGGTCAACGCTGCCAGAATATCAGCTTTATAACTGGAATCTGTCGTTTGCGTGTAGGCTTTGAGCAGCTGATCAAATAAGTCTGCATTGCCAAAATGCTTCACTTCATTTTCCAAAACGAACATCCGGATGTCAGCTGGCAAAGCAACCAATTGTGCTTGATTAGCTGTAAACAACTCATGTCCTTGCGCAATCGCGTCTGGATTCTTAGCATATAACGTCATGCTCAGGATGTATGGACGGGTCAACTGATCATCAATGCTTTCATCAGCTTTCGGCGTCCATCCAAGGCGATCAAGCTGACCAGCACTGAGCTTGCCAAAGAATGCCTGTAACTGCTTTTCAGCGTCTGAATCAGGTGCCACAAACTTCTTCAAGTCACCAGCGACACGGAACAAGGCATTCATCACAATCGCGCTGTGGCTCGCAGCAAACCGCGGCAGCAATGGCACAATATTGCCGTATGAATTCTTACGACCCTCAGCTAGCAGCCGCAGGTCTTGGATAATCTGCCGCTGGTCAATCGCATTCAGCTGATCCACATTGGCTAGAATATCGGTCATCAATTGTTCATCGTACTGAACAATGAAATGCGAGTTGTTGCCAACATTGACGCGGAATGGTTTGCCATTTTCCTTGCGTAATTGCGCATAGTCGCCAAGCGTAACCTTTTTCTCGGCAAAGATTTGGGGTGCCACAGCATAGTTGCTATTCAGCGGGATCTGCCACTGGCGGCCGACATCTTTGCCAGCACCAATGAAGAATTGCTGTTGCGACAAGGTCAGCTTGCCGTCCACCACAGCTGAAGTGACAACTGGATAGCCCGGTTGCTCCAACCATGACTGCATAATTTTGCCAACGTCCAGATGCGACGCCTTACCTAATGCCGTCCATAAATCAGCGCCGGCTGCGTTGCCAAACTTGTGAGCTTCAAAGTAAGCTTTTAAGCCAGCCCGAAGCGCATCGTCGCCAATCAGTGCTCGCACCATGACAAGCATCCGCGCACCTTTTGCATAAACAATGGCGCTGTCAAACAAGGAATCGATTTCGGCGGGATCTTCCACCTGCACGTGAACCGATTGCACGCCATCTGTTGCATCACGTTGCAAGGCCATTGGTGCTTCAAGGGTTTGGAAAGCCTCCCAGATATGCCAATCAGGCTGCAAGGCATCCACTGCGACATATTCCATCATGTTGGCGAAACTTTCATTCAACCACAGATCATCCCACCACTTCATGGTTACCAAATCGCCAAACCATTGATGGGCTAATTCGTGCGCAATCACCGTTGCCACGCGTTGCTTGGTTTCGAGGGAGGTATTGTCCGGATCAATCGTCAGCAACGCTTCACGATAGGTGACCAATCCCCAGTTTTCCATCGCGCCAGCCGAAAAGTCCGGTAGTGCCAACTGCCAAGAATGCGGCAATGGGTATGGGGTTTGATAGAAGTCTTCATAGAATTCAATCGACCGCTTGGCAATGTCCAAAGCAAAGTCTAACTCGTTTGGTTTGTGGGCCTTGGTAGCAAAAACGCCAATCTTCACACCGCTCTTAGTCGTGGTTTGTTTATTTTGCAGATCGCCAAAAGCAAACGCGATCAGATAAGTCGACATCCGCACGGTGGTGTCAAAGTAATGCACACCATTTTCTTCGCGAATTTCCGGCATATTGCTGATGATCGTCTCACCCGGCTGTTCGTCGAATTTGATAGCCAAATCAAATGTCGCCTTGGCCTCAGGTTCATCAACGCTTGGAAAAGCCTGACGGGCAGCGGTTGTCTCAAATTGTGTCCCAATAATCTGCTTTTTGACTCCATCAACTTCGTAATAAGACGGATAGATCCCCATCATGGTATCCGTCAATGGTGCCGTGTAGTCAATCGTCAGCGTCACCTTTCCGGATTGGGGCAAAGTGATGCGAATCGCTTCTGCAGGATCATCAATCGTAAACGGTACATCCTGACCATCGGCCTGAAGGGCACTCACCTTCAGATACTTTTGATGAAGGGCGATCGCGGTTTGCTTCGCCTCACCAATAATCGTTGTTTTCCCGGTAATCGTTTTGTTTGCCCGGTTAATAGCCAAGTAAAGCTCATAATGTGCCGGTTGAAATGCCTGATAAAAATGCGTTGCTTCAGTCATAATTTCCTCCTCGAATTGTAAGATTACGCTCATTATACGCCAAGCCAGACGGTTACGGGGTTGCCAAGTATCGAAAAGCTCACGGTGTTGGTTGAAATCGACAGACTTATTTCTTTTCGCCAAAAATCGGCTCAGCGACTTAAAAAAATTACATGCGTGAAAATACGGTTATTGAACTTGCGTGTCAGGCCGTTTCTCAACTGATCGTGTCCGCAGATATTAACGATAATTCAATTTTTAAATGCTGCTAAATAACCTTTTAGATCCTCAGGTATTTAGAAATTCAATTGTCGATTAAAAGTCAATTAATATAATGCGAATTGTTTATTTTAACAACTAGCTAACATACTAAAACCAATTTATTTTATTTTTCTAATGGTTGACATTAGTTTTATCTCAGGATAAATTACAGACATGAAAGAAAATGAGCAAGACACTCGCTTCTCTAGAGCTGCTACGACTCACTTTTCAAGATTTTGTTTTAATGACTACCGGAGGAAATAACGCGTACAAACTGAATCCCTTTTCACAGGAAAAACGCCGCTATAAGATGTATAAGGCGGGACGGCATTGGGTTTATAGTGCCATTGCTGTTTTAGGCGGAGCTGGTATTCTGATGTTTCAGCCAACGCAAACCGTTTTTGCTGATGAAGCATCACCGACTGCCAGCGCGACGACGCTTGCCAAACCGCATACCGAACTCAAAGACAAACAGCCCGTTACCGCATCACCGACTCCCACTGATAACCCCCAGCCCAGCGTTGACAAACCAGCGGCCCCCGCAATTGAAACTCAGCCAACATCAGCGGCCAATCAAGTCGAAGCGCCTTCAACAAAACCGGCTGACCATTCGAAGGCAGCGTCTGACAGCCATGCCGCATCGATCGTATCAGCAACACCAACCCCTACGCCAAAAGCTGCACCTGTTGCAACCGATAAAGTTAAAGTCACTGTGCCTGTTGAAACACCAGCGTCACCAGTCATGGCGCCAACCGCTTCTCCGCGATCTGCGGTCCAAACAAAGCCAACACCTGCGCCAGCCAAACCACCGATTAATCAGGCCGTTTTAACCAAAGGGAATGTGCAACCGCTTTGGGATGAAAATATTAAAGGACAAGGCATGGTTGCCGCCGTCATTGATAGCGCCATTGAACCGCATGATATGTTGCGACTAAGCGACAACACGACGGCCAAGATTTCAAAAGAAACCATTGCCGACTTTGCTGCTAGTCACGGCTATGGTACCTATCTCAATGACAAGCTGCCTTTTTTCTATGACTACACCACCAATAGCAATACTAATCTGCATTTAGATAATCATATTCAAGGTGAACAAGTAGCCGGCATTATCGCCGGGAATGGACAAGAAAGACCAGATGGCCGCTATATCCTCGGGGTCGCGCCGGAAGCACAGATCCTAAGCATGAAGGTTTTGGGCCAAGCAAAATCACTGACCACAAATAACGTTGCCCGTGCGGTGTATGACGCGGTCGCGCTAGGTGCAGATGTGATTTATCTATCGCTGGTCAAGACTGTCGATGTTGAAGATCCCACTGCTGAAGATCAAGCGGCGATTCAATTTGCTACCGATCATGGCGTTCTTGTCATCAAAACTACAAGTAACAACGGTAATGCCATGGCGATTCACGGTACCTCCGTCCCCGGCGGCACTACGGCTGGTTATATCACGACAAATGATAGCACGCTTTCGCTGACAGGTGGCGGCCTTAGTGCCCTCACTGTTGCTTCGGAAAATTCAGCGCTGGGTACTAAATCCGCCATGGCGTATAACTCGTCTTGGGGACCAACTACTGACTATAAACTGAAACCAGATCTCACGACACCTGGTGAAAAATCCGTCTCGATTGGCAAAAACAACGCGTTAGCGACCAAGAGCGGCACCGCGGCTGCCAGTGCTTATGCAGCAGGTGCTGGCTTACTCGTTATGCAGCATCTCAAGCAAACAACTAAGCTAACTGGTGTTGAACTCGTCAAAGCTGTCAAATTAGCGCTCATGAATGCTGCTACCCCTATGATGGATCATGATTATCCGAGCAACTTTGTCTCACCACGACGTCAAGGGGCTGGTCAAATTGATGTCGCCAAAGCCAGCGGTTTAACGGTGACGGCAGAAGGTACTGATCAAACCGGTTCCGTTTCCTTGCAACAATTCGAGGCAGCACCAACGTTTACTATCACGTTGACCAACCACGGCACAACCGATCAAACTTATACGGTTGTGCCCGGCCATCCCCTCACGCAAACCTTTGACACCGCCCACACTAATGGCATTTATGCTGTTGCCTTGCCAGGTGCGACGCTAACAACTGCAACGCCAACTTTCACTTTGAAAGCAGGCGCGTCACAAACCGTGGCCTTCACGTTGACCCTAGATCAAACTGTCCGGCTGCATCAAGTCATTGAAGGCTTCATCTCCTTCAAAGCTGCGGACGACAGTCAATCCATTTCCATGCCTTACATGGGTTTTTATGGCTCAACCAATGCAGAAGTCGTCTTTGATAATGCTGCTAATGAAGGTCGAAGTACTTTTACAGGCAGCTATTTGCTTGATGAAAATAATTACCCACTGGGCATTGCCGATCCGCTCACCTTAAGCGACATTGTTAACAGCGGTAGTTATAGCGTTAATTGGGAAACCGTTGCCGCCTCTGCAAAAGACAATAAAGTGGCATTTTCCCCCAATAACGATGGGGTTTCAGATGCCGTCATCCCGCGTATTTTTGTTAAACAAAATCTTCAACAGGTCGTCGCCCAAATTCTAGACACAGACGGTCATCTTGTCCGGGTCATTGATCTTGAAAATGACACCGCCAAGTCACATTACATGCAAGATACTAACTATAATACGGATTTGACCCTGTCTGATAGCATGCGGCGCCATCCTGATGGTTTCAAATGGGACGGTAAAGTTTATGATCGAGCAACAGGCAAGTTGGTGACTGCCGAAGATGGTCGCTATGTTTACCAGTTTGTTGGCACTACCTACACTGCTGGGATAAGAAATCGGCAAGGTATTAATCTCCCAGTTGCGATTGATACCGTCAAACCGACGATCACGGACTTCACTTATGACAATGGCGACATCACCTTCAATTACGAAGATCAAGGTGTCGGCTTCACCCAATATAGCGCCGCAGTATTGGCCATCGGATTGCGAACCTATGAAGTCCCTCTTGGCAATGATGGAACTAAAAACACCGGTACCGTGACCTATCAGCTAAGCGACGATCAACTTGACGCGCTGGAAGCAGGCGATGGCAAACTGACGCTGACAATCACCGATTTGGCCGGCAACAGCAGCCGTCAGACGATTCAAGCAGTTGCCGGCGAGTATCTGCCAGAAGTGGACACCACGCCGACGCCACAAGTTCGCTGGTCAATTCCGATTGTTCATGGTAACGGACTCAGAATGGATGGCAATTATGAAATCAGAACCAAAGATGACAAGTACACGGTTCAAGTGATGGTGCCTAAAGATGGTGATTATCTTGTCGTTTTAAAAGATAGTGTCACCGGCAATGTCTATGTTGAAAGAAGCGACCAAACCACCGGCATCGCTACTTTCGATGTTGAAAACCCCAACTTCTATGCCAACCTAGACGTTTATGCGCTTTATGAGCCACAATTCGGAACCTTCATCAAATCACCGGCTATTCCTTCGCTGTTGGTTTTCCACGATCCTGACGCTGGCGCTTATAGCAATGACAACACCAAAACTGAAAGCTTTGATGACGAAGCAACGGCCAAAAACGCTGCAACGCGATTAAGCAGTGCCGAACCATTGCCGGGTCGGAAATTCTCGGACAACTTGCTAAGCGCCATACCAACAAACGGTTTGATGTTTACCGATCTGAACGACAACAGCTTGACTTTAGTAGGTGTCGACAAAGCCAGTCATTGCTATGATGCCGAGCATCAACTGCTTCACATCAGAGGAAAAATTAAAGATCCTTCGCATACCGACTTGAAGATTTTCGCCACGCCGAATCCGAGTGACCCGCAAAATCGGGCAATCCTCGCAGCAGATGGTTCGTTTGACGTCACGGTTCCTTTCAAATCAACTGAAGAAAAGAACGTCGGTTATGCCTTAACGACCATTAACGCAACTGGTCAGAAAGTGACCACTGACGGCTTCCTTCAAATCATTTTAGATACAACACCACCAACATTGACCGTGAGTGACACAGATGGCATGACCGTTGACGCAAACGGGGTCTACACCGCCGAAACCAGTGCCGATATTGTTACCCTTGAAGGCACCATTGACGATAACGTTGATGGCTATCGGCTCTACAGTAACGGCAGCAATGTCCTCACCCAGCATGCTCGTGCTGGTTTCAACATCCATCAACCGGCGGCAACAGCTGAGGCAGGCGCAAACAGAACGAACCCATATGACCCGGTGCCATTTAAGCGCGGATATATTTTGCCCGTTGGTACGAGCATTGTCAGGTTGGAAGCCGTCGATCAAGTCGGCAACCGCACCGTCAAAGTGTTCAAAATCAAGAAAGTTGATGTTAAAGAAGAATCTGAATCTGACGTTGAAGATCAAACGGTGACAGATAGTCCTGAAAGTTCAAGCACGGAATCGGCTAATGACGGCGACGGCGTGACTGACGCTAGTGCTGAAATGGCTTCTGATGATACGCGGGATCCTCAAAGTGAAGATCGTGAAGTCAAAGATTCCGCAGGGGATGCCTCTGTCGAACCTGTCGTTGACGAAGATTCAGTTGAAAAAGCTAAAGATGACTTAGCCCCGGATGGCGGCAACGACCGTGAAGAGACCGCTTCCTCGGAAGCGGTCCGTAGCGAAGCCAAAGAATCTGACGAAAATATTTCCCCAGACGGCGATAAAGATGTTGAAAATGATATCTCGGCAGAGGAAATCCTCAGCGAAGCCAAGGAACCTGAGGATGAGGCAACTTCAGATGGTGATGAAGATAATTCCTTTGAAACGGTCCTTAGTGATGCCAAAATGTCTAAAGACAACGTGACTTCAAACGAGGACAACGATGCTACAAGTGATATTTCTTTGCAGAAAGCCCTTAGCGAAACCGAAGCATCTAAAGGTGAAGTAACCCCAAATGATGATAAGGCAATTGAAGACACCAATGATGCGAAATCAGCTGTTGACAGTATCGAAGAAGCTCAAGGTAATGTCTCTTTTGATGACGCTACCACCCCTAAAAATGATTCATCTTCAGTAGTGACTGACACTGAAGTCAAAGATACCCTCGTGAAAACAGCGGTTCTCAATGACAAAGTGCCTCAAGATATCAACGAAGAAAAAGCTGCTAAACCTGAGACTTCTTCGCAAGCGGTCATTCATGAAGCTCATGATTCAGTAGCCGACACAGACTCAAGCGACAAAGCTAACGCCAGTGATACCGCTCTGATAGCAACCGCAGACGAGAAGATCGACATTGGAGCTGCCTTCGCTTTTGTTTTAACAGAAAATGGGAAGAAAAAAATGCCTAGTAAAGAGGGCATTAAATCGGCAATTACAGAACTGACCACTGACCCAAAAGCTAAGAGAGCATTTAAAGACGACAAAAATAATGAAAAGGAAGTCAGTGCGCACGCTGCCATCAAAACCGAGCGAAAGGATTCCTTTGAATCAACCGCTAATGGTGGTGACGAGGATGCTCCAAAGATCACTGTACCAAACGCTACCACTGACAATGACCTAGCCGCCAAAATCAACCCAGCCCAAACACCTGCCATGAGTACCAGAAACGACGCTCAATCCGGTGTCAGCTCCAAGTTGCCACAAATGGCAAATTCGCATCGTAATGCCTTGCAAATTCTAGGTGTCATCATCATCAGCCTGATGACAACGCTAGGGATAGTTGTCATTGATAAGAAGAAACGCGAGAAAAACAAGGTCAATTCTTAAACAGGGAAAAGCCGTCCACAAAAACTATTGTGTTCAGTATTCCTTCAACCTCAGCCCAGAGAAAATGCTAATTGCTGGAAACAGTACTTAGCATTTTTTCGTAACGGTGAACCTGATATTGAACCCAATTTTTGATTGAAGGCATTGATTTTTATTCTGTCTGATTGAAAGTTTTTAAAGTTCGCGCAACGCCTGTAATAAAGCAAGCGTCTGTTCATCGTGATACGCATATGGTATCCATCTATATCACACAAATAATTTAGTTGATTCGTTTATTTTATGATTATTCATCGTTAAATAAATCTAGCCATTTCGTTAAACACCCATCTGAATATTTTTATAATTGTTTAATTATTCACCTCCTACAGTAATAACTAAATAAAACGTTAAACCGGGTTAATTTTCTACGCCTTATGATTGACATTAGTTTTATAACGGGTTAAATTACAAACAAGGATTCACTGGATCACTTATTGACGCACATATCGCTGATGGCGCCGGTTACAAACGGCTGCTTTAAATACCATTGGAGGAAATAAAAATGAACAGATTCAAGCCATTTTCACAGGAAAAGCGCCGCTACAAAATGTATAAGTCAGGGCGACATTGGGTCTACAGTGCCATCGTGACTTTTGGTGCAGCGAGTTTTCTGATGATGCAACCTGCTCAAGGTGTTTCTGCTGATGCCACTACCCCACCAACGACAACCCAAACAAAATCTAATCAAGCAGCGCCAGACGCGGCATCGGCTGACTTACCCGTCAGCAAGCCAGCATCCACGACCACTGGACAAGTAACGTCCTCAGCCGACACCCCAACAACAACAGCTGCAAGTGCAACGCCGACAGCCACTGCGAAACCTGCTACCCCAGCACCAGTAGCGTCACAGGCTAAACCAGAAGCATCGGCTAGGGCAAAACAACCTACTCAACCGACATCGGTCACCCCCTCCACCCCGACAACAACCAATACCAAAACTGCTCAAAAAACAGTTAGCCAGCCCGCACAAAAGGCGCCAGCAGCCCCAGCAAAACCAGCTCCAATTGCAAAACCAGCCCCAACATCCAACCCAGAAAACAAAGCCAGTCTAACTAAAGGCAATGTTCAACCTCTCTGGGATCAAAATATCAAGGGTCAAGGCATGGTGGCAGCCGTTATTGATCAAGGTGTTGAGCCACATCAAGACTTTCGACTCAGCGATGCCAAAGCGGCTGCACTTTCAGAGGATCAAATCAAAGCATTCACTGCAAGTCATGGCCATGGCGATTATGTCAATGAAAAGATCCCATTCTTTTACGATTACACCAATAACGTCAACGAAAATCTAAAATTTGACACGAGTAATCACGGTCAACATCTCGCTGGTATCATCGCTGCCAATGGTCAACCTAGTGATTCAAAGAAATATGTGACTGGGATTGCCCCAGAAGCCCAGCTTCTCAGCATGAAAATACTAGGCAAGTCCAGTTCTGACTCACTCAATAATGCCGCGCGGGCCATCTATGATGCAGTGGACTTAGGTGCGAATGCCATCAATATTTCCTTTGGCATGGGCGTCGATGTTGATGATCCTACCGCTGAAGGACAGGCAGCCATTAAATTTGCAACCGATCATGGTGTTTTTGTGACAGTAGCTACCGGCAATAATGGTCACGCCGGTGGTATTTACGACAAGTCCGCTTCAAATGGGATCACAACCAGTTATCAGCCTGCCAATGCTTCAACTTTGACGACACCTAGTGCAACGCCATCAGCTATGGCGGTTGCTGCCGGAAACGATGTTCTGGATGCTAAGGCCGCTTTGATATCCGCTTCTTCATGGGGACCAACAGCATCCTACAAATTAAAACCCGATATCACAGCACCTGGTGAAAAAGTTGCCTCTACCTTACTGAATGATGGACTTGGAAAAGTGAGCGGCACTTCACAGGCAAATGCCTATGTTACCGGTGCCAGCTTACTGGTGATGCAAAATCTGAAACGCAGTACAAACTTAACTGGTGCGCAACTCGTGAAGGCAGTGAAACTAGCCTTGATGAATGCCGCTAACCCAATACTCGATATCAATTACCCTGGACAAATCATCTCTCCTCGGCGTCAAGGCGCAGGTCAAATCGATGTTGCAAAAGCTGCAAATTTGACGGTCAGTGCAGAAGGCACCGATGATGCCGGTTCTGTTTCATTACAACAATTCACCGGTAGCAAATCATTCGTCATTACGTTGGAAAATCGCGGTACTGATCAGCAAACGTACACGCTTGATCTTGGCCAACCTGCTACCGAAGTGATTGACACCGCCAACAACAAAACCGTTCATGATCGCACATTGCCTGGTGCCACCCTCACAACTGCTACGCCAACTTTCACGCTTGATGCCGGAGCATCCAAAAAGATCACCTTTACCCTTTCGCTTGATGACACGGTTAAATTAAATCAAGTGGTAGAAGGCTTTATCAAATTCAAAGCCGCCGATGACCGTCAATCCATTTCGGTTCCTTACATGGGATATTACGGTTCCACCAATGATGAGGCCGTGTTCGACAAGCCCGCAAACGAAGAAGGCAGTATCTTTAAAGGTGGCTATCTTGTCGATAACAACCACAATCCATTAGGCATTACCGATCCAACATCGCTGAGCGAGCTAGTCAATAACCCGACGAATGGTTTCACTTGGCAAACGATTGGGGCCAAAATTGAGAACAACAAAGTCGCTTTTTCACCAAATGGCGATGACATTTCTGACACCATCACCCCCTATGTCTTCACCAAGCAAAATCTTAAACAAGTGATTGCACAGATTTTAGATCAAGATGACAAAGTAATGCGGGTCATTGATCAAGAAACTGACACCACCAAGTCTTTCCTTGAGGTCGGCAGCACTACCAATGCAGATCTTGCCAAATCAATCTCAATGTTTCTGAATCCTGATAAGCTCAAATGGGACGGTCAAGTCTATGATCAAACCACCGGTAAAATGGTGCCTGCAAAGGATGGTATTTACACCTATCGTCTGATCGGTATGACCTATACACCAGGCGAAAATAACATGCAAACCATGAGCTTACCAGTGGCCGTCGATACGATTAAACCGACGCTATCCAATTTGGCTTACTCAGACGGCAAGCTAACGGCTGACTATAGCGACCAAGGCGTGGGTTTCACCGCATATAGTCAAGCCAAACTCACCATTGGTTCCGCAACCTATGGCATTCCTTTAAATCACGACAACAAAGCAACTTCAGGCACAATCAATTATCAACTGAACGATGATCAACTTGCCAATCTGAAGACGGGTGAGGGTAAGGTAACTTTGACAATCACTGATGCCGCGGGCAACAGTGATCAAGGCAGCATTAAGGCCGTTGTCGGAGAAAACAAAACCATTGAGTCCAATTTTATTTGGCCGCAAGTTCGTTGGTCAATGCCTGACACCAAAGGAAATTTGACGCGATCTGATGGACGTTATCAAGCTTTGACTAAAGACAGCACCTTTACAGACCAGGCAATGGTACCAAAAGGGCAAGACTATATTGTCACTGCCACAGATTACGTGAGTGACCGTCAATACATTGGCACGCTCGATAAAGCCACAGGTATTGTTACCTTCAATATTGATGCTACCGGTCAACCGTATGCTAACCTGACTATCTCAGCATTTGCTAGAGATGACTTTGGGGAGTTCATCAAATCACCTAAAACAGAGGACTTCATCATTTTCATCAAGAAGAACGCCGCTGCATACTCAAACGCAAAAACCCAGACGAAACCGTTTGCTGACGAAGCCACCGCCATAAAAGGCGCTAAGTTCTTTTCTGGTGCTGCCCACCTGACAGGACGTTCACCTCTAACTAGCACAAAAGGAAAAATGATCAACGGCATTGCATTTCTTGACCTGAACAACAACAAACGAACATTGGTAGGCATTGACAGCGCCAGCACTTTCTATGACGCCAAGCTTAAGACCCTCACCCTTCGTGGCAAGGTATCTGATCCAAAAAACAGTAAGTTACGCATTTTTGTCACCCCGAGACAAAATGATCCTCAAAATGAAGTGACGTTTGCAGCAGATGGTTCTTTCAGTATGACCATGCCATGCAACCCGACTGAGGAGCGGAATATTGGCTATGTCCTCACAACTCTCGATAAAGACGGTAAAGAGAAGACTAATGGCGGCTTCCTGTTGCTTTATATGGATACAACCTTGCCGACACTGGAGCTTTCAGATGCTGATTCAATGAAAATTGACGATGATGGAACCTACCTTGTCACCACGGACGCTGACACTTTTTCAATTAAGGGGAGTGTGACTGACAATATCGGCGGCTATCGTTTGTATAGCAATGGTAACAACATCTTCACGCAGCAAAATCTGGCGGGTTTCAATGCACATCAATCTTCGGCCGCGCCGAATCAACTTACAAACGGGTACAACCCATATGGTGCAGCATCGTTTGACGAAACCTATCAATTAACCGATGGCCTCAATATCATTACCCTGCAGGCAGTTGATCAGGTTGGCAACATGGTAACGAAAACGTTCAACGTCACTAAGACACCAAAACTTCTCAAGGAAGAATCCTTGGATGAACTAGAAATTACTCCTGAACAACAAGATCAAACACCCAAGAATGATGCAGGTGAAGCACCGGTCACAACATCATCCAGCGATGAAAAAACTGAGGTGACGCCAAGCACCGAGCCAACGATGGTCAATCCGGAAGACAGCAAGGTTGAAACAAGTAACCCCGTTGTCGAAATAGATACATTAAAGGAAGCTCAAAGTGACGGAAACGGTGACACGGCAACAAACACACCAGCATCAGTAACAACAGGTGTTGATGAAAATCCAGTTGATAACAGTCCTAATGCAGCCACAACGATGCCGAATCACGCTAAGGGCGCTGATTCTGACGCCGAAGCCACTGAAGCAACAAACACCAAAGACAACACACCAGGAACCACTGCCCCAACTAGCACTGATCCGGCGACGGACAAAGAGAGCCCCACTAAGTCGGAAGTTGATCCAACAGCGACCTCACTACCTGACAGTCAAGTAGTTGAGACCGCAACAGAAACCAGAGTCAATGAGGACAAAGGCAATAAAACTGATGACGACGAACCAACTGTCACAAACCTCACGACAAGCAAAGATAGTGCTATTCAACCTAAATCCGATCCAGCCGCAAGTTTGCAAAGTAACGACAAAGCTGTTGAAGCAGCCATAGAAAACGATAAAATTGCTGAAAAAGAAGGTCATCAATCCGCCAACACCCAACCGGCTATCACTGATGTAACGACTGACAAAAATAGTGCCGTTAAGCCAGAAATCGACCCAGCTGCAAGTTCGCAAAGTAACGACAAAGCTGTTGAAGCAGCCATGGAAGATAGCAAACCCGAAAATGATACAGGCAGTAAATCTGATTCTGCTGATACGAATATCGCCCCGACTATGGCCAAAAACAGTGGTGTAAAGTCCGAAATAGATTTAACAGCCATCGCGCCACGTGATAACACGGCGACATCTTCTGGGACTGCAACGGAACATGCCGATGTGAAAGATGATAAGCGTAATAAAACCGATACTGTTGAATCAGCTGTTACTGACACAGAAGATGACAATGAAGGTACCGTTAAATCAGAAATTGAATCAGTGGCAACCACGCCAAGCAGCAACACGGCCACAGCCACTGAAATAACAAAGGAAAACACACCAACCGAAGATGAAAAAGACAATCAAGTCAATGTGGTTGAAACAACGGACACTCATCCGAAACCGATTAAAGATCGTGCCACTAAGTCAGAAATTGAATCAGAGGCAACCGCGCCAAGTAAAAGCGAGGTCGGTGAAACAGTCGCGGAAGACGCCAAAGGTGAACATGATAAAAGTAACAAATCCGATGATGTCGAACCAACCGTTTCAGACCGGAAAACAGACGAAGATCGTGCCATTAAGTCAGAATCAAACGCATCAGCAATCACACCAAACGAAGACAACATCGATGAAACAACCGTGGAAGAGGCTGAAGCCGAAGACAATCGAGAGGCTGCAGCTGGTACCATTGCAACAGTTGCCGCAGACCCGAAGGCAAGCGAAGATAATTCCGTTAAGTCGGAAATGGACGCAACGACAATCGCACCAATTGATAACAAGGCCATTGAAACGGTCACGGAAACTACCGGAGTCGAAAAAGTCGAAAGCCATAAGTCCACTGATACCGAGTCGCCTGTCACTGACCCAGCAATTGACAAAGATCGTGCCGTTAATTCCGACATCACGCCAGCCACAGCCTCACCAACTGCTGACAAAGCGCCGAAAGCCACAACGGAAAGCGTCGATGTCGAAAACACCGAGAGCCATCACCCCGATATCGGGGAAACATCCGTCAGTGACTCACAGGCTGGCAAAGATTCTGCTGCTGAGTCCAAAGTTGATCCAAAGGCAACCCCATCAAGTGACAACACAACCACTGGATCAACGGTCGAAACACTCACAACGGGAAGTGAGCAAAACAGCCAAATCGACACCTCGAAAACAACCGTGACACCAGCAACTGACGACAAGAAGGTTCCGTCTGAGACCATCGCACCAGCTAAAACAAGCGACGATACGGCGGAGTTCGGCACTGCAACGACAACATCTGGCCAAAACACGCTGACTAAAACTGAAGTCGAGAGCTCAAACCATGCAACCAATCACCCTGACACCGCGGACTCGTCAACAGACGCAACATTGCAACCCGACGAACCTACTATTTCGATTGAAGCAACTAAACCAACGCCTTCAACCGAAGACAATCCCGTCCAACCGAACGTTGATCAAAAAGTAAGCGACCAAAAGTCGGACAAAGATAACCAGGATAATCCGACTGCTATCGAGAAAAATCCGAAATCCGAAGTGACTGATGACGAGGAAACCATCAGAAAGACGCGTCAAAAAGATCCGAAATCTAATATAGTTGAAAAAGAGGATGACACAATCCTTATTGTTCAAAAAGGTCTCAAAACAGAAACTGTTAAGGATGCGGAACCCACCTCGCCTTTGGATCAAAAAACGTCGGCTCTCAAACAAAAAGAGTCAAAAGAAAAAACACTGGCAAAATCAGTCCATCCGACTAAAGCAGCTGCGAAAGCCCTACCACCAATGGGGATGCAAAACAGTCATTGGTTGCAAGCTCTAGGCATCGCCCTCCTTGGTATGGTCTTTGCGCTAAGCATCGGCCTGACGAGCAAAAAGAAACATGAAAAAAACTAATTGCAACTAATCAGCCAGTTAGCAGCATCAGGACAAATCACCGAATCAACAAACATTAACAAAGAGCTTCATGCCAGCAGCAACCGGCATGAGGCTCTTTGCCTGTCTATCGCACAATTTCCAATCGCCGCCTTACCACCACTAATCTCGAGCACTAAAGCACCAACTAGCTGTCAAACTTTTTTCCTGTCATCCCCGAACCGGTCGACTTTTCAAACTCAGAAAACTGATCGCTAAAAATAGTCCAGTTAGCAGCAACTGAATCCAGTTGTCAGACACTGCCCGATGACGCATGAACGTCATGATATTCACCGCACCTAAATAGCGATAACCGATACACAATGCAAAATACGCTGTTGGCAAGAGATACGCGACTGCCAGCGATCGCGATAAGCTGTAACTCAAAACCGTGATGCTCCCAACTAACAAAATTTTGACGACAAAGTCGAACCAAAGTATGAGCAGATTGACCCCAACATTTAAAAAAGCATAAACGCCGATCAATACTGTGGCCAGCATCGCCAGTACCACCGCATACCAAATGAATCGCAACAGATAAAGCCACCATAGTTGCGTTTGCTTGCTATTAATGACTGCGCCAATCTCGACCATTTGTTCTGGTAAAAACAGACTGCCAAAAGCAAAAATGGTCAGCAGTGGCAGAAACAACTCGCCCGGCATGGCGGCCTGCGCTAAGTTGCTTGGCGTCATCGTAAAAACAACCGGCATGAGCAGGCCACACCCAAGCACGATCAAACTAGTGCTGCACTCGTTGGCTTTGAGTTCTAACCCGACCAAGCGTTTCAAAGTTGATGGCATGAAATTTTCCTCCTCGTTGAAGATTTAACAACACCACAGCTAAGCAAATAAAACCAATGGCGAGCGCGGCATAGGTTAACCGATTAAACAGTAATTCTGGTAGATGAGCCTCATAGTAGGCAACGTTATGCAGTGAATTATGTCGCGGTATCAGCAACCAGCCATAATTGCCAGCAACTTGCCGCGCACCAATCATCATCGTGCTCAACCACCAACCAATCTGCACCACGAATCCGAGAAAATTGCCAAAAAGCGCATCACTTAAAAAGCCCACTGCGCTGCTAAACATCACTGTTGGCAATAACCACAGCCCGGTCATTTTGAAGAACGCGAGATAATCGATTTGATACCCTTGATAATGCAGAGCGATTTGAATGGTTAAGACGATTCCCATCAAAAAAATCGGCATCAAAAGTGTCACGAGACTTGCTAAGTATCGATTGCCTACTAGTCGCCAAGTACTGGTCATTTTCGATTGCAGACTTGTCGTTGCACGACTTCGACGATCAGCATAACAATAAGCGATGACGACAACGGTGGGTAGAATTCCCATAACAATACCGGCGTAATCGGCAAATAGTCGAGCAAAGGTGCCACTGATACGGTCTTTTTTGAGAATCAGATTGTGATCTTGCCGTGCCTCGGCTTTTGTCATCGGTCGCGATGCAAACCCCTGAATGTTCTGTGAACCGTAAGCCGATTGTCCGCCAATCAGCCTGTCCACCTGTCCCAGTGCTTTCACCAATGTGGCTTGTGTCTCTGCTTGGTTGGCTTGTGTCAGCAAACTACGAACGCGGGCCTGATCTGCCTTTGGTAGTGTCACTGTTTTTGCAAACCCCAAGGGATACGTGACGTAAGTATTGTGCTGATAGTCGTATCGTAACTGGCCAACGCCGTTTGTTTTGCGCGTCTGGAAGTCGGTTGCTGTGATATCGTCGTAGCTATTAGTTGATGTCGGCAACGCCGCCACGTTTCGTGCGAGCATTGGCCACATATTTAACAACACAAATGCCATCACTAATAAGGTATAAATCGTAAAAGTCAGGCTCGTTGTTTGCCGTTTGACCTCCATCCAAAATAGTTTCATAAGAAGGCCTCCTCATGCTTCATCTGCAAATATAGATAAGCCTCCTCCAACGTTGGCAGAACTTGCGCACTGGTATTGATCTGACTGGCAGCTAAAAATCTCAACTTAACCATTGTCCCATCCGTTACTTGCTCAGTAATCCGACGATGCCGTTTAAACTCGTTTAACTTTGCCACTGGCACTTCTTTTTCAAACACGTGGCCATTTGCCGCCAATAGGAGTTGATCGGTTGTGCCATTGAACAAAAGCCGGCCTTGATCAAGAATTCCGATCGTATTGGTCGTTGCCTCAATGTCTGACACGATATGCGTCGATAGAAGAACGATGCGCTCATTTGCAAAATCTGTCAGCAAATTTCGGAAGCGAATGCGTTCTTCTGGATCTAAACCAGCAGTTGGCTCATCGACGATTAAAACTTTTGGACGATTGACGAGCGCCTGTGCAATCCCCAAACGTTGCAACATGCCGCCAGACAAAGCTTTTATTTTAGTGCGGGCCTTGTCTGCTAAATGAACCTCTTCGAGCAGATGTTGAATTCGCTGAGATTGCTCCCGTGCTGGGACATTGGCTAATACCGCAAGATAAGTCATGGCATCGACGACTCGCATGTTGGGGTAAAAGCCGAATCTTTGCGGCAAATAGCCAATTTGTTGACGAATCGCTTTTGCCGCTTTGATCGGCACCCCTCAGACTTCAACCGTACCTGCTGTCGGCTGCTCCAGCGTGGTCAGAATTTTCATCAAGGTTGATTTACCAGCACCATTTTTGCCTAACAGCCCGTACATCCCCGTCTCAATTTCTAGCGATACTTGATCAAGCGCCGGCGCCACCTTGCCGCGATAGCGTTTGGTGAGCCCTTCGATGTTAATCTTTTCCATGAAAAAAGCCTCCTTTAGCTTACAAGGAGACCTTAACAAGCAATTCACAAGATTTTGACAACAATGCTTTTTTTCAGCATTTGTCTGACGTCGTTGGTAACATTAGCTTTTGGCGCTGCCGTCAAAATAGCCGAAAACCGCTGTCGTACAGACACCCGCCGCATGTTCACGGTTTTGAATTTTAAAGTAACCGCGATGTGCTGCACATAGTTGATTGCAGATATACATGCCCACGCCAAGGTGATGCGCTGCTTTATCATTTGAAAAATAAGGCAATTTGACCTTGCGTTGCTCAGTTGCCGTTAATGGCTGGCCATCGTTGCAAACCTGCAAGGTGATTTGCTGGTCATTGAAGGTGAGATGAATCCCCACCTTTGTCTTAGCGAACCGGAGGGCATTATTGATCTGGTTATCAAACACCTCAAGGATAGCGTCTGGCGAAACCAATAACTTGTTGTCTGTCGACCGTGTGCTATCAACTTGCCAGTCAATCGTCTTGGCTGTTGGTAATTTATCCACTTCTGAACGAAGCTGTTGTTCAACCTGTGCTTCTGTGATTGCATGATGATTCAACCGAATATTTTGAATAGAGGTCACATGACTCATCGTTTTGATAAAGTTGTTCATCCGATCAAGCTGTCGCTGCATCTCGTCTAGTAAATGTTGATCTGGTGGCTGGCCTTCTTCATTGAACGTTAACAATTCCAGATTTCCCTGCAAGACAGTTAGCGGCGTCCGCAGATCATGAGCAAACGCGGCGTTGACTTGTTTTTGATCATCAGCCAATTGCCATGCGGTTTCGAGCGCCTTGCGTAATGCTTGGCGCATTTCCTCAAACGCGGCTACTAATTGACCGAGTTCATCATCAGATGTCGGCTGTAGTGTGAAGTCCAGATCCTGCGTCCGAATATGAGTAACACCATATTGTAGTTGATCCAACGGCGGCCCCAATTTCACACGATAAAAAAGTCTGGCTGTGACATTCATGACTGCGTATAGCATGGCAAAACTACCAATAATTGCCCCACCAAAGTATAAGCTCATCCCGCCAATGAACCAGCGCTTGGCCAAGGCAGTTGCAATTGGCATCATCACCACATGCCAAATCAGCAAGTAGACCAACACCACCAATGCAGCGGCAATTGTGCCGATCAGAATCAGATGCAGCAAAGCTTTTTTTATTGGCAAACGCGTTAGGCGCTGCTTTAACTTGTCCATTTATAGCCCACTCCCCAAACGGTTTCGATTGGTGAGGTTACTTGATATCGATCAAAAAGAAGTCGAATGCGGCGGATATGTTCCGTAATGACTCGATCATCTCCAAGAGCGTCATAACCCCATATTTTTTCATAAAGCTGTTCACGACTAAAGACTTGCCCCGGATTCAGGCTTAACAGCTCAACTAGTTGATATTGCTTCTTTTCAAGACTTAAAACTTGATCGCCAATTGACACTTGTTTAGCGCGGTAGTCAATGAGAATCTGATCAAAAATCGCCATCCGTGCACGTTTTTGCGGTTGGCTTTCCCGTCTAAAGTGGGCCTTAATGCGAGCACCAAGTTCAGCAAGACTGAACGGTTTCGTCACATAATCATCGCCGCCTGCACCGAGTCCACGAACTTTATCCTCATCAGTCACCCGTGCGGTCAGAAAAATAATTGGTACCAATGTTATCGCCCGAATTCGTTCCGCCAACGAAAAGCCGTCAGTATCAGGTAGGTTGACATCAAGCAAAATCAAATCAGGATTATTGGTCAACCGTTGCAACGCACCCGCGCCTGACTCGGCCGTGATTAGGTTAAACGTCGGAAGGCGGGCAGCAAAATAACGATTCAACATCCTTAGAATATCGATATCATCGTCTACTGCAAGCACTGTCCCGCGAAGCCTTTCATCACTTAGCATCAGCTTTGCCTCCCTGTTGACAACAATTTATTCATGGAAACTAATTAGCATTCTTTTTGAAGAATATTTTCCTTCGTTATGCCTACTGTACCCGCTGGCGGAATCGCTTGCAACACGTTCAAACAGCTGTCGACGTCAGGCTCATCAAAAGTAGCCCGTGCAAACTGGCCAAAAAACCACACAAAAATACCGATAAATCAGTTTTTCTCGACTCATCGGCATTGAAAGTACCCGCTTAGCTTTGTCACATCAACTCAGATTGACATTGATGATAGCATCAATCTAACCGCGATGTTTAATAGCGAATACGGAATGTTTTAGGCGCCACGCGATAAATCACGATGGTGCCCGCCACCACATAGATGCATGTGATCACCCCAATGGCAAGCGCATAAGTGTAGCCGGAAAGATGGACCTGAGTGAACACCCACGCAACCCAATACATCGCCCAATATAAAATACGATATAACGGCGACACGACTTCCATATCTTCCGTAAACGGCTGTAGCAGGTAATAGATAAACAAATCATGAAAGGAAAAGAACAACACCATCCCGCAAACTTCTAACAATAAAACCAGATAGAAATTCAAGTGATCCGGCACTGGTGTCACCAATTGAAGGGCAAGTAACAGGCCATAGATTAACGCACCTGTCACGGCGTTGTACTGAACGATCCACCAAAATCGATAGAAAAACCCGCTTAAAACAGCTTTAGGTTGTCGATAAAATGGGTAAAAGAGCATCGCCGAATCGCAGTTAACGAATAGTAGCTGAACAATCGGGCCGCCCAGCGAGGCCAGATACATCACGAAGAACAAGGCGCCGTAAATTGGGGTCAAATCCCCCACGGAGTGAATCGCGAATAATTTTAAAAGAATCAAGCCGCTGATGCCAATGCCGCTAATCCATAACACGCGGGTACGCAATTTTTTCCATAACTGACTGCGGTAGCGTGCAAATAGCAATGCGTTGAGATAGTTATTGCCAAGTCGCTGGTTCACTTGACCGAAACCGTCGTATCAAGGGTCAATTTTTTCTGCATCGCGGTACCAGTTGCCAAAAATTGTTGCTTCTGTGTTGCCGCCACCTTGTTCAAAGTTATGACAGACTGTTGAATCGATGCCATTAACAGTGGAATATCATTCGAGAAGCGGTGCTGATACCACCACAACCCGAAAACCCCAATCCAGCAAATGATCAAGCCTATTGGCGAAAACAACCCAGTCACGAATGGTGTAAGCTTGCCGGTCAACACGAGCGCGATTGGCACGCCCACTAACCCGCACCAATACAGAATTTGTGCGATCATCCCCAGCCGGTGGTTCGACCAAGTCAAGCGTGGGATAAACCCGCGCCAGAACCAACTAAAAACGGATACGCCTAAACCAACGAATAAAATCCAATAATTTTGAGTGATCATCGTTAGTCCAAAAAACGGCAAGAATGGTCCAAGGACGATGCCAATCACTTGCTGTATGCGCGTCAGCCCACGAGCCAACGCAAGCCGATCGAGCACAAAATAGTCGGCTAATTTAATTGCTTTTAAATCAACTGGAATATAACGAAAGACCAGTCCCCGAAACAGTAGGCCACCCAGCGTATAGATCGTCACTGCCACCATCGCACGAAATGTGAACGTTGTCGGTAACGGATGGATAAAATCGTTGTAGGCATTGGCTACTAAGAAATCCATCGCTAGTAAAAGCACTGCGATCAGTGGCTTCATCATGAACATTAAGCAGCTCATGATAATCGCAATCAAACTTTTTACGGCACCCATACGATATAACTTAGTCGGTATCTTTTTACCTAATATTGGGAGCCGCCGGATAAAATAAATCAGGCCATTCACCATAGTCGTTGCATCAACTTGCGCTTGAAACCAGTAATAACGCCACGCTTCAACCATCGGCCCGCACCTCGTCACTTAGCCGAGCAATCACGGCATCCTCAAACGCCTGACTATGGATGTCCAAGCCTGAAAGCTCTGTCAACTGTTGGTTATGCAACAGCACCACAGCGTCACAAATAGCTTGGGCTAACTGCATAATGTGGGTTGAAAAGATGACCACAGATTCCGCCTTCATCGCCACAATCAACTGTTGCATCTCATGGGCCGCCACCACGTCAACTGTTGTCAATGGTTCATCTAACAACAGTACTGGCGGTCTTAGCATGAGCGATACCACAATCTGCAACTTGTTCCGCATTCCCTCAGAATAGTCGCGTAAAAGCTTATTCGCATCAGCCTGACTCAACCCAGCCATTTCGAAAAAATCGGTCGCCTGCACAGACGAATGTGCTTGTTCAAGACGCGTTCGGTTAATGCTCATAAAGTAGTTAACAAATTCAAGCCCCGTCATAAACGCCGGTAAGTGCGGTTGCGTGTATACCATTCCCACACTTGTATCTGCGTAGTCAGTAATTAACCCACGACCATCATCGGCATCAACCGCAATCGTCCCGTGATCATATGGCAAGTTGCGGACAATCATGTTGAATAAAGTCGACTTTCCGGAACCGTTACGGCCTAACAAGCCATATATTTTACCTTGATTAAACATGAAACTGGCATCTTTAAACAAAACTTGCTGATCAAAAGCTTTGTCCAAATGCGCAATCTCAAGTTGTTTCATAGCGTTCGCTCCCTTAACGCGTTCCCCAGATCAGAACCCGATCTCGTTCATATGCTGCTATCTGGCATCACTAAAGTTTTCTTTAGTATATCAAATCATTCACAAGTTGCTGTAGCGAATGCTCTCACCGTCAAAGCCGACCATACCAAAAATAGACCAGTTGCTGAGTCATCTAATGACACAGGTACGCTCAAGATCGTTTAAGTGTGAATTTTTTATCCCGAATTTTTTTGACATAAGCCTTGTACTTAGTCCGGCCAAGTGGCGTGACAATTGCGACTCGATAATGATTACCAGGCAGGCTGATGTCAGTCACCCCAGTCTGATCTGATTTAAAAGAATGTATATGTCGACCTCGTTTCACCACGACTTGTGTGGCTTCAGCCGGTACTTCCAGCAAATAATGCTTTCGGCCAAGCATCAAACTGCGCATTACGAAACCGATCACGCCTAAAATGATCACCGCGCCTAAAAGTGCGACTATTAGCTTTAATTTGTTCCACCAAACCGCCCAACTTGAGGCCTCGTCATCTGCCTTAACGTAAGGAATTCGGCGACCCGTTATCAACAATCGATGAGAATTGATCATATAAGGCGTGCAGGTCATTAAGGTCACAAGATCCTGTCCCTGCACAATTCTTAGCTGCCGGGTATCACTTGGCTCAATAACCTGGCGCTTAAAGATTTGGTAAGCCAATTTATGATTGCCTATGCTAATAAAAAACTTGTCGCCTTTTTTTAACGCTGGTACTCGGGTAAAAAGTTCAGCGTTTGGCACACCACGATGCGCTGAAATGACAGCATGGGTATTTTTACCACCAGTTGGATAACTTGTACCATCCAATAAACAGGCGCCAAATTGTAGAAGCCAATCGCTTGTATGATCAAAAACCGGCAGACTAAGGCCAATTTTGGGAATCGTCAACTGAGCAACTGTCTGACGAGTCAAGGTTTGTTGATTGCGTTTGGCTGCTGTTTTTGCGGTTCCTTGATCATTAACAGCATGATTAAAACTGGCAACGCCGGGCACTTGCTGACTTGCTGCCAACTGTTTATTTTTTTGCTGATAGTCGTTATATTCCCGCCGCAACACCATCTGATTCTTCCGCGCTTCTTGTTGTCGATACCTGTCGATGACTTGCTGATTTTGGTAAGAAACGTAAGCATCACTTGCAAATGGATAGCATAAAACACCAAAACCCGCTAAAAGAAGGCATCCAATCACAATATCAATCAAGCCTAAAGGTCGACGTGTTCGTTTTGTCACTCTGATTACCTCGCCATATCAAAACAAGAGCGCCATCGACGCTCTTGCTTGACTCATTTATCTTATTAACTTTTTAGAAACCATTGCGGCGCTTGCGATAGGCAACTGCTCCAAACGCGATTAAGGCAACGCCCAAAATCGCAAAAATGACTGTGCCAGTACCACCAGTGTGTGGCAGAATACCGCTTGGTGCATCTAGAATGTCGCTAGACGAATTATCAGCTTTAAAGTCTGTATTGGCAGCAGCATCATAACCATCCGGCACTTTTGTTTCAACTGCCGTGTAAGTTGTGGTGTTATCAGCAAATCCATTTAAGCCAAACTTACCGCTCTTATCAGACGTGAAAACAGTAGCATCGCTTTCAGCAACCCACGTCAATCGATAGTTATTGGCCAATACATCGATAAATCCTTCGCCGATGCTGACGCTTTGACCATCTTTATCTGTCAACTTCAAAAACTTGCCATCACTATTGCTAATCTTAAAGCCGGCTCCTTCAAGCACTTCTTTAGTCTCAGCATCTTTCTTAACAAAAGTGCGCTCATAGGTGGTCTTTTGAACATTCTTTGGGTAGACATAGACATTCCCGTCGGCTGCTGCCTTGGCTGGTAAGGTTAACCAGAAATCGGCAGACGTGTTATAACCAGCTCGCGGATTGGTTTCATGGAAAAGATAGACAGCAGCACGAGTCTTACCACTGGCATCTTTTGATTGGGTAGGTAATGCTTGGGTTAGTTGCCCCTTGTCATTAGTCGTACCGGTTGCGGCAACCGGAGCACTATCAAAACTGCCTTTATAATCCTTAGGCGATGCCCAATAATTGGCTGTCACGTTGTAAATGGTGAAATCAACGCCTTGTAAAGGCTTAGCACCATCGCCGGTCCAAATTTGATCAGTCGCACGATCAATGGCAGTAACATCTTTGTCAAACCCGTATTTAGTAAGGACAACGTTTTGTGTTGTCGTATCATTCGTATCTGCTTGAACCCGAGTGCCATTAAACCCGAGAACCATCAGTAATGTCATTAGGATCGTGCTGGTTAATGTCAGCACTTTCTTGGCAATTGTCTTTTTCATTCTTATCTCTCCCACTTATTAATTTTTTGGTTTTTTATGTTAAAAGCAAGTACTGTCGCGAAGATTATCAACCCGAGCATTGAAAGCCAAGCTGCAACTGTATCACCCGTTTGTGGCAACAATTGATGTGTTTTCTTTGGGACTTTTTTGGGGACGTCGGTGTGACGACTTACCATTTTGTTCTTAGGAAATAAATCAATGCGTGATTGATTCCCATGTTGAAGGTTGCTTGACATGACAACCACAAGATTCTGACTGGCTTCAATATTCTTAGGTGCCGCCGTTTCTTTAAAAAGATAAACCGCAGCATGCTGCCCCTGTCGGAGTGGTAAATCGCCAAAGTACGCTTCTCCCTGACCAGCCGTCACAACCTGTGCGATAAGGCTGGAGCTAGCAGGCTGATAGCTATCTTGACTCAACGTCGTTTGTGCTGCTTCAATCGCACCGCCATTTTTGGAGACAAGCTGCCAAAAGTCAGCGGTCACGTCATAAACTGTGAACGTCACACCGTTTAACGGCACATCTGCCTGCGAAAAGTCGGGTTTTGTTGTCCCGTTATTTGCTTGTTGAGTTGGCAAGGTATCTTTAAACAACAGCTTATGCAACACAACATCAACAGTGGTCGGCACAGTTGCCGCCTGTGTCTGCTGCAACGTTGTCGTTGCCAAACTGACTAGTAGTGCCAAGCAAAAGGTCAAAATCACTAACGGACGGAAGGATTTAGTCATGTTGCTTCACCACCCGTCGCTTTATCAAAACAACCAGTAATAAAAGGAACGCTGCGCTGATCAATCCCAGTGCGATACCAAGCAATCGCTGATAGCCCTGACCACCTGTATGTGGCAAAATTGCAAGTGGCTGATTAATCGCCTGCAAAGTGATCGTGCTGCCATCAATCGCTAATGTGTATCCGTTCTTACTTTCACCCGGCTTCAATGCCTCACCGTCAATCGTGACGGTTGCCTCTTTACCAGTCGTAGCTACCTGAATGGCAATCTTTGCAGGATTGCTTTGATAGCCATCTGGTGCTTTTGTTTCTGACATCGTATAGGTACCATCTGCAACTAATTTTGTCGCAAACGCTTGTCCCTCAGATGTCGCCGATGATGTTATCGTCTCAGCTTCCCCAGCACTTGGTTGCAGGGTGAACGCTGCACCTGCAAGATATTGGCTTTGATTATCCTGTTTGATGACCCGCAAAGTCATGGATGGCTTTGGTTCATCGTATTTCGTTAGCGTCAGAATTTGCTGGTGATCCCCGGTCACCGTAAAATCATCTGACTTATCACCAACAGGATTCAAAGTCTGCTGGCCATTAATAACACTCCCTGATGTCACATTGTCTTTTGTGCCATGGTATTGCCATTGCCCATCAGACGTTAGCTGAAAAAGATACGTTGTCCCATCAAGTTGATAACCTGTAGGTGCTGCAGCTTCCTGAATACCGTAATACCCCGGCGCTAGTGCCTGCAGATCCGTTGACGTGATGGCGTTGGTTTTGGATGCCTGCTGAAAACTGTTATCGCTGTACTGGGTTAAGTTAAACTGCATGGCCTTCAACTGATCTGCTGATAAATCAGTACCATCGGTTGTTTTTTTCTGAAATTGAAAACCATACTGCTGATTTGTCAAAGTCAACGTTGCTGTTTGCTGATCCATATTTTGAGAACTGATAAACGAACTCAAATCAATTCCCGAGGCATCTTCACTCTTAACGACATATGAAAAACTTTGACCCTGATTGTTATACGCAGGTGCCGTAAAGCTAGCTTTCCAGTTATCAGCTTTTTTAAGGACTAAGGTCTGTTGCCAATTTGGATCAAGCGAACCGTCAGCCACTTTTCGCTGCACCGTGACGTTGAGCGTATCCGGTAACGATTGATTGCTTAACTGGCGCCATTGCTTCTGCACATAAACTGTAGTTGCTGGTGCCCTGCCTGAAGGAATCCCAAAGTCAACAGCGGCAGCGCCCGCTTTTGGTGTCAACAATGTTTCACCATTCATTTGGTACCAAAAATCAGGCTTGAAGCCAGCATCCTCTGTTTTGATCCGTACTTGATAATGGATTTGAACTTCCTGATTCTGACCCAAGTTCATGTGATTCACCGTCAATTGACCATCTTGGATCGCCGCACTTGGCAACTCACTTGCTGGCACAGTTTGCTTGCCGACACTCGTAACGGTCGCCTGATTGTTCGCATATTGAAATTGCGTACCAATCGGGTCTGTGATCGTGCCGTCAATGATAGTATTAAAGTTTTTGACAATGTCCTTTGCCTGATTATTCAAATAAGCCTCAACGGCATCGGCACTATCGGCATCTTCGTATAGATCCGGTGAAGTGGGAATAAGTTCCATATTTTGACGCACGTCTTCGTCTGACATGTAGCCTTCCGACCAGTAGCCGTCGTCGCCAGCCAGTTGAATGCCTAAAGCGTGCACCACATTACCGCTATCTTTTGCCTTCTTAGCCTCACCTAATGTTGCTGGCCAAGTATCATATATATAATCACCTGAACTATCGATGTACGGATTTTTAAGTTCTGCGGTATAGCCGGGTTCATCTCTGGTAGTTCCAAAGTTAGTGCCATACAATGTGCCGTTTTCAACCACTGAATTTTTTACCTTATCAGAAAAAGTCGGCACACCATCTGTTAACAAAATCATCATCTTTTTATTGCCACTGGTGTCCGCATTCAGCATGGCTGATCCTTGCCGCAAACCAATCTGCGTATACGTACCCCCTTGAAACCTTGGACTCAATGCACCATTAATCGCTTGTTGCTGGCTGGCATTACCTGCTTTGCCTAATTTGACACTAATATAACCCGATTCGTCACCGATATAACCAGGACTAGAAAACCCAATTAAACCAACATTGACGTAATTACCCAGACCGGCGTTTTGAATAGATGTCAAGAAATTCTTAACACCTGTACGAACAGCACCGGCTCGATTCGTGTTATATCTGTTTGACTCCATTGACCCAGACATATCAACAACTAAGACAATATCTACAGGCTTCACATTTTGCTGTGTATTGCCTTTAACGTTCAAATAAACGTCGTACAATCCGGGGGTATTCGTCTCTTTAGCATATTTTCGAATCTGATAATCCGGATTATTGGGATCACCAAATTTTAGGTAAGAATTCGTGGTATTAGTCGCATCACCATCCCATGTTGTATTGTTATCCCACCCTGAAACTTGATCCCCGCCACGTTGATTGATTACATTTTGTTGTCCCGTGACCTGCCACGAATTTGTCGGATAGGTACCATTAGCATCGGTTTGATAGGTTGGGCGAATGTTAGCAGCGGCTGTCACAACTGAACTGCCACTTGTCACTAAGCCTGTTAACATGCTCATCAAAATCAATAAGACCGCGAACAAATGCCCAGTTCTCGCCACTTTAGCTGTCATCTTCGTCACATTTTTACCCTCCTCTCAGGTGAACTTTTAGCCACTGACATTGCAATTGTTCTTGCGCTTACAACTCGACACTTAAGAGCCAGTCTTTTTGTCCACTTAATAACAAATAAGAAACAGCCTCAACGATAAATACCGATAGTTATTTAATTCTAATTGTTTCCATAAAACATTTTTATGCTATAATTTTGGGAGTTCTTGCTTTCGGCTCTAATCTTTCAAGTTGTGATACAATTCGGCCTTGATGATAGGAGTGTTTTGATGAGATATGGCTATGCACGCGTCAGCACTGAAGGCCAGCGTCTTGAGTCACAAATAGAAGAACTGCGTAGAGCAGGTGTCGATGAAATTTATCAGGAAAAATACACCGGCACGACCACGGGTCGGCCGGTTTTTAAACAGTTATTATCTAAGTTGCAGTTTGGTGATATCTTGGTCGTGACAAAGTTAGATCGCTTTGCGCGGAATACGCGTGAAGCATTGGATGTCATGCAGACATTGTTTGATCATCATGTTGGGATACACATCCTGAATGTTGGTCTCATTGACGAGACACCGACCGGCAAACTGATATTCACCGTTTTCTCGGCTTTCGCCCAATTTGAACGAGACCTGATTATTAGTCGGACACAAGAAGGGAAAAAATACGCTCGAGCACATAATCCCAATTACCATGAAGGTCGCAAAAAGCTTTATAGTGACCAACAAATTAGGAAAGCTTTCGATGCACATATGCACGGTAAGACGTATCAACAAATTTCCAAAGAAACCGGTATTAGCACGGCTACCCTTAAACGCAGAATTCGAGATTTAAGTACGGAGCATTGTTCTGTGGCCGAAATGTGATTCTTAGCGCTAAAATTAAAAAGTGGCTGACCACATTAGCTTGTTGCTAATGTGGTCAACCACTTTTTAATGGCTCTACGTCAACTGGTGTTGAAGAATAAATTTATCATTTGAGGCGGTTCTCC
>ENA-OWZV01000010-OWZV01000010.1-human-gut-metagenome-genome-assembly--contig:-NODE-10-length-89965-cov-21.362596_pt1 | contig 89965 bp, 83 predicted proteins | sample MGYA00249264_ERZ652123 | MGnify/ENA primary metagenome ERZ652123 (study PRJEB26925, sample SAMN05827256) | human gut metagenome | biome: ENVO:2100002; feature: ENVO:00000062; material: ENVO:00002003... | reverse complement strand
CGGTAGAAACGAGCTGCGCCTATGTTCTTCTGATAAACCGCTAACGTCAGCTTAGGATAGGTCTGTTGCAGTTTGGCCATCAACGCTGCCCCCACGCCTCTTCCGCGGGCCTGCTCATCAACAAAGAAACCAGCAATGTAGTTATCTTGCAGGCCACAAAAAGCAATGATGTCATGATCACGCTGATCCTGAACAAGCCAAAGTGTGGCCTTGCTAATCTGATCACGCACCAGCGGCACATTTCCAGTCCAATAGTCCGCTGGGATAAAATCATGGGCCTGCAAATTACCTTGTAGCCAGATCGCCATGATTCGATCAAGTTGCGGGGAGGTTGGTTGGGTTATTTTTTTAATTTCGATATTCACTACTTTTTTCCTCTAATCTGTTGCTAATTAACTTTAGTGTTGCCAAGTTTTAGTTTTGACAGCATTTGGATAACGACTTTGCCAAAATTTTTGGAAAAAACGCAAGATTGTTGACAATATCAGTAAACAAAAGTAGAATTCCAGTCGAGGTGATGACATGGATCCATCTTCTTTAACCACCGCTGAACTGGTGCAAGGCTATCACCAGTTAGGCGATTTACTGCGATGCAACTACTGTCAGGCCGATTTTACCGATCGACAGCAGGTCACATCACATTTGGAACGGCAACACGGCGGTCCATTGAGTGCCTTATTGAATCTTGCTAGCAAGTACAACACATTAACCCCGAAACAGCGCGAACTGCTGCGCGTATTCAGCCAACCGTTAAAAGACAAGGATATCGCTAACCTGCTTCAGATCAGCGCCTCGACTGTCCGTCATCAAAAGTTTACGTTTCGTGAAAAAGCAAAGCAAGCACAGCTGTACCTCGCACAATATGAAGCCGTTTTTGGCGCTACACCCACTGATACGATGTTACCAATGCCGCCAACCGCGATTAGCAACGATGCCCGTTTCAAAATCACCGAAAAAGAGTACCGGAAGTTAACCCAACAGTATTTTGACTTCTCTGCTCCTCACCTGACACTGACTCGCCTGCCGAAGGGTCAAAAGAAAGTCATTGCCTTGCTTTATCGTATTCGTGCCGAATTTTCGTTCGGAACCGAATACCCGCAAACAGCCGTTGATGCCAAGCTGAAAACCATCTATTTTGACTATGTCACACTTAGACGCTATCTCATTGACTATGGGTTTCTAGCGCGCACTGCCGATAATCGCACTTATTGGCGTATTTTTTAGGAGGATCTCGTGAAGGAAGAACGCAAGGCGCTTATTCAAGCCTATAAACTCCAGCCGACTTATTACGGCGTGATCCAGTTGACCAACACCATCAATCACAAGATTTACATTGATGCTGTCCCTAACCTCAAAGGTCGCTGGGAGTTTTACAAAACCAACCTCAACAACCACTTCTATCATCAGTCGCCACTTCAAGTCGATTGGGATCGGTATGGCGAATCCGCATTTTCTTTTGCTATTTTGTGGAAAAAGAAAACAGATGACGTCCTCAACATGCGTGCCGAACTCAAGCACCTGAAGAAAATCTGGTTTGATAAACTTCAACCTTTTGATGAACGCGGTTATAACAAGCCGCTGCGAGGTGAATAGTATGGTTGTTGCGAAATCACCAATAGAGCTTGCCACTTGGCCTCGTCGCGACTATTTCTATTATTTCACCAAAATGATGCCGACCGGTTTTAACGTCACGGTCACCGTCGACATCACCGCAACTTACGACGCCGTCAAAACGAGAGGTTTACATTTTTTCCCAATCTATTTGTATCTGATCACACAATTGCTAAGTGAACAGCCGGAATTTATGATCACGCAAGAAAAAGATCAACTGTATCATTTCGAAACGTTGACACCATCTTACTCGCTTTACCACCAGGATGATGACACCATCTCTGGCATGTGGACGGCTTACAGTCCTGACTTGGCAACCTTTTATCAGCATTATGAACAGGACCGTTCCACTTACCAAAATCATCATGGGGTTGTCGTGAAACCTAATCAACCAGAAAATGCCTACATGATCAACATGATGCCCTCATTACATTTTAGTAGTTACACCCCGCTAAGTTTCAACGGGTTACCCAACTTTTTGCCAGTGATTGAAGCTGGCCAATACAAAGTGGTTGCTGACCGCCGCCTCATGCCGGTGTCGTTTACGATTCATCACGCTGTTGCTGACGGTCATCATGTCAGTCGATTTTTTGAGAAGTTACAAGCAAGGTTTGATGAACCGGATAAATGGCTCAATATCAGTAAATGATCATGTTCCAAATCGAGGGCATTTGATTCTTTCTTACGAGATAATCAGATGCTTTTTGTATTTCCTCTTAATGTGAGACTGATTTCTTAAAGGAAGACTTTACGCGTTCACTACGGTTATGCTTCGCCATCAGATAATTGCGAAATGTCACGCTGCCAATAATTGAAGTATGCTGATTTACCACCACATATCCCATCGCCTCAAAGAATTGTCGTGCCGTGATCGAAACAAACGCTGTATACCGCTGAGAAATAACGCGCTGCTCAAGCGACGCCACTAGCAGCCGACCTACGCCTTCACGCTGATGTGCCGCACTGACGTAAAGCCGATCCAAGTAGCCATCTGACGCCATGTCAGCAAACCCAATGATTGTCTCGGTTTCATCTAACGCTACCAGTGCCACGTGTTTCATGAAGCTGGCATGCCACGCCGCAAGTGACCGCTCATGGCCAGCCCAAACGGCAATCTGATCAGCAGTATAGTCTTTCGCGTTGATTTTTTGAACGGTGTCTCTAAAAAGCGCCAAAGTAGGGCCAGCATCACTTGGCTGGTAAGGTCTGATAATCAACAAACGACTCCTTTTTGGGTGAGTACTAAAAACCGGCTAACTTGAAATAGCTTCAAATTTAAGCGATACGGACTCCTTTGAGAAAATAACGGCTAAAAAGTGCCATTATTCGAAGTTATCTTATGAAATCGGAAAAACCTTGTGAAAGGATTCCAAAACAACCAGGGCTTTTTTCAGATCAAAGGTTTGGTTGGCCTCAGCATATTCATTTTTAAAAAAATCAGCGTGTACTCGCCGCCAGTAAGTTAAGCTACGATCGCCTTCACCTTCACGATAAGCATGATCGGCACTGACATCTAGAAATGGTTGAACCTCAACCGCATCTGTATACGTCACACAAACCGGTTCATTCGCAGCATTCAAAATGACATCGTAGGCACCGACTTGAGGTAGTGGCTCGTTAGGTTCGTAAAGATCGCGTGCGCTAGCGGTGGCAGTTTGCTGGCCAGCCAGAACCAGTCCAGCCAACTCGTCTGCGCTGGCGCCAAATTGATAGGCACTTTGGAGCGGTGTGGCGGCAGGCAACCCAATTGCCTGCTTAGCTTGGGCGAAAAATGTTTCTGGTGTCATGCTCAAAACCCCGTTTCTTCTTGTCAATATCAAATCCAGCTGATTGGCTTACTCGGCTGTCAACTAAAAACCAGTCAATGATCCTCATTGTTGTCCCTATTTATGATACGGACTGCCAATATTAATCATAAAGGCCCGATAAATCTGTTCCATCAAGACTAAGCGCATCAATTGGTGCGGCATGGTCAACTTGCCAAAACTCAAAGTATCATTGGCGCGTTTCATGACTGCAGGCGACAAGCCCAGCGACCCACCGATCACGAAAGTAATGTCGGAATGCCCATAGGTTCCAAGATCGGCGATTTCTTTCGCGAAAACTTCGGATGGCCGCTGCTTGCCTTCAATCGCCAAAGCAATAACCCATTCCTTATCCTTAATTTTGCCTAATATGCGGTCGCCTTCTTTAGCTTTCACATCAGCCATCTCAGCCTCGGAGAGATTCTCTGGGGCTTTTTCATCGGCAACTTCAACGATCTTAACCTTAGCGAATTTATCCATGCGCTTTAAGTATTCAGCAATGCCGTCGCGAAAATACTTTTCCTTTAATTTACCTACGCCAATGATCTTAATATTCATGTTGGTATGATCTCCCATAGTCTCGTTGTTTGACCGATTTTTTCTGTTTCAAGTATACCAGACGTTCTGGGTCGACCAGCAATGCATCCAACAACAAACTGGTTGGGATCGTTGAGAGCTGATGTAGAGACGCCCAACAAAAATAAAACGGCTAAGCCGCTCGCGTATAGTTGCTTCAAAACGCGTTCGCAGGCCCAGAAACCGGGCCTGTTCACGCTCTGCCTGTTTGCCTATTGTCAACGTTCGGATTATGGCGCAAAATAGTCTGGTTGAGGTTTTTTTAATGAGGTAAATTGATGATTGTTATTCAGCGTCTGATCAAAGATCGGGTCCTGCAGATCACCGCCTTGTTGGTCGTCATAAGTCTGTTCATTGGCCGGCCAAAAGCAAGCGACATAAGTTTTGCCACATTATGGTCAATTCTCGCCATGATGACGGTGATTCAAATCTTCGAGCACCTACATATTCTTGATTACTGGGCCTATCGACTGACTTCCCGGGCGAAAAACACGCGACAGTTAACGTGGTGGTTTCTTTTTCTTGCGATTTTTGCCAGCATGTTTCTTTCAAATGACGTGACCGTCTTGACCTTGGTGCCGCTCTATCTGCGGGTTGCCAAGAAGTATCAGTTACCCGAGATTCTCCCGGTAACCTTGATTGGCATGGCCGCCAACTTTGGAAGCGCCTTCACACCATTTGGCAATACCCACAATATCTTTCTGATGCACCAATTTCAAATTGACTTGCGCCAGTTCTTCGGCTGGTCAATTCCGTTACTTGCCGTTAGCTTTTTAGTGTTAGTATTGCTAAGCCTTTTCTTGCGTAATGTGCCTGTCCCGAATGTCCCAGCTGAGCACATCCATATTCAAATGCGGCCGACCATGTTTGCCATTGCCGTTGCGTGTGTCGTCTTCGCTGGGGTCATTGGTCTTGTTCCTGCTTGGTTAGGGGCTGTTTTGGCGATTGCCTTATCCTTAGCACTGGACCCTAAAGATATGCGAGACGTTGATTACGCGGTGGTCTTAACGTTTGCTGGCTTTTTCATTATTGTCAGCGTCGTTGGCCAGATTCCATGGGTAATACACTTCCTTGCTGGTTTAGAAAACTCAGAGGAATCTGTTTATCTTAGTGGTGTTTTCACCAGTCAGGTTATTTCCAACGTCCCGTCTACAGTGCTGCTGGCACGCTTTACAGGATATGTCGAGGCTTTATTTTATGGATCGAACATCGGCGGTGTTGGGACACTCGTTGGTTCAATGGCTAACTTACTTGTCTTCAAGCAATACATGATTTATGGTAACCGGCCCCATACTCGTTTTTTTGTCGGCTTTACGATTTTTAACTTAATTGGTTTGATTTTGTTGGGTTGTGCCGGTTACTGGTTGACGGTTCGTTAAGCAGCAATAACCTACCTCGAAAAAGTCAGCCAATTCGACATGCTTCGTTGAAAATCAGGTCATGACAGTAGTCAAATATTACATAACACCGGTAATGTATGCGTTTTCATTGCTTTTCTCCGGCAACGTGCTAGAATTAGGATTTGCTAAAAGGAACAGCGACATTCGAAGCGAACCACCGCGACAGGCTATTTATGGACCTGTCGCACTTTGTTTGTACATCAGTTGAGCTGTTCTATAATGCGTCTGCCAATGAAGCAAGCTGTCTATCTGCCTCCTGATGTGATGATCAATTTTAATCATCACATCAGGAGGTGTTGGCACCTTGTCTGCTAAAGATATTGGTTGACGCTCGCTCTTAGGAGGAAGTATTTATGAAGCGCAGGACGTTGTTTTCGATCATCGTCATCACGCTGACCGCAGGATTTTTTACCTTATTTTACGGTATGCATAGTACTTGGACAGATACCCGGTCAGCGCAGGCCGTTCAAGCCGCTACCGACCAAGTCAATGATTTGTTCAAGGATCAATCGCATCAATTACCTTCAGACCAGCTAAATAAGCAGGCTATAGCAGCTGCCGAGACCAAATTACAACAGGCTCGTCAGAAGGCCAATGATGCAGACCACGCTGCCGCACTTGCCAGCGCACAAGCCGATGTTGATGCCGCTAAACATATGCTGATTGTTAAAGATGCTGTCGCTCAGAACCCGACAAAGCTGGATGAGTTAAAAGCGTTGTCAGATGAGTCGCAGCAAGCATTAACTGAGCTTGCCAAGCAGAAGCCAACCTTCGTCCAGACCTATCAAAAACGTGTGACACAGTTGTCTGATCAAGAAGCGGCTGTGGCAAAAATTGCCAGTCTTTTTAGTGACACTGATTTCAAGACTCCTAAGCCAAATCTGAACTCGGCACAAGTACAGGCTGCATTGGCTGCCGTTGAAAAATTGGACAATAAACAATTCGCCGACCAAGTTATGCCGCTAATCAGTACCGCTCAAGATGCCACTGCCGGAGAAGACAGTCGTGACACCGAACCGTCAGCATCGTCAGTACTGCCTAGCTCCGCCGATAGTAGTCAGCCATCTGTTGCAGATAGCAGTAGTCAGGCTAGCTCATCTGCCGCTAGCAGCAGTGAATCGGAGCAAAGCCAGGCATCCAGATCAACCTCGACAGCAACTTCTTCATCTAGCCAGAATCCGTAATTTTTTGGATCACTAACCGATACTCAGGCACGCGTTGCCTGTCAAAAAAATGACGATACCGCACACATGCAAACTTGTGCGGATCGTCATTTTTTATTGGCCACCGCTAAAAGTCAGTGCCAATTAATTTGCTGTTTTCGTCTTGGCCAATTGCGGCACTAACTGGGTCAAATAGTCGATAAAGCTCAAGTAATCAGCAATGACCACATTTTCATTGGGGCCATGGGCAGCAGAATGGGCATTGCCAATCCCGCATGAAATAATCGGTGCGTGATTGATATCATAAAAGTACTTCATCGGCCCGCTGCCCGGGGAGTTCAGCTCGACTTGAACCTCGTCATCCCCATAAGTCGCACGGGCTAGTTGCAAGGCCGTCTGAACACGTGGGTCGTCAGGATCGGTTCTAAATGGCGGCTCGCCTAGGAAGTCAGACACCATCACATCGTCATAACCGCCAGCCGTCAACGCTTCTTTGACTAGCCGGACGGTCTCTGCCGGTGTCTGATCTGGCACCAAGCGCAGATCAAGCTTCGCCAGCGCGGTGTGCGGCAAAATGGTCTTGCCAATGCCGGGACCCTCATAGCCGCTGGATAACCCGTTGATGGTCATACTTGGCCGATTATAAAGGGCCGCCTTAATGTCCTCAGCTGGCACCGTTGCCGGGCGGATAATGCCGTAGTTCTTAGCAAACGCTGCATAGTCAAAGGCGGCGTCTTGAATTAACAGCTTTTGAGTAGCTGTCAGCGGCTTGACGACATCAAGAAAATGCGGAATCGTAATCTCATCCTTTGCATTTTTCAATGTTGCTAGAGCCTGAACCAACCGCCATGCCGGATTTTCTGTGATCGCCCCTAAACTGGAATGAAGATCAAAATCTGCCGTTTTAACGCTCAGCTGAAACGCGACGCCACCTTTCACACCCAGCGAGATTTGAAACTTGCCTTGCTCATTTCGACCGCCAGATTCCCATAGGCAGAAGTCAGCGGCTAACAGATCAGCATATTGCGCTAACAGGTAGTCTAGATTCGGACTGCCTTGTTCTTCTGCCCCTTCAACCAAGAACTTAATGGTACAAGGAAGACTGCCTTGCGCTTGCAGGCGCTGAAGTGCTGCCAAGCGTGCCGCCAGTTCGCCTTTATCATCATTTATTCCCCGGGCATACAGATGAGTGTCGGTCATTTTCAACTGAAATGGATCACTTTGCCATAAGGCTAGCGGTTCAGCTGGTTGAACATCGTAATGATTGTAGAACAAGATTGTGGGGGCATCTGCTGTCTGCGCCGGAAAAACCGCGTACACAGCTGGGTTGGTGCGGTCTGTGTGCAAGATGCGGCTTGTTGTTGCGCCCAGCTTGGTAAACTGGGTTCGTAGAAATTCGGCGGTTTCTGGAATTTCATTTTCCTCTGCTAAAGAGACGGAATGAAACTGTAAATACTTCGTTAGAAAATCCTGCATGGGTATTGTCATTTTTCGACCTGCTTTCTTTTGTCACTATTTGAAGTAAGCGTGCCGGTATTCCGCCGGTTGTAACATGCTGTAGTGAAGCCCGCCAACCTTAGTATTGATCAGCCGACTATTAGCACTTTGGAAAACGGGAATGTATCCCGCAACATCAATAACCCGCGCATTAGCGGCCAATTCTTCCTGATAACGTGCCTTCGCGCTTTGGCCATTGGTGTTATTTACTTTAGCCATCAAGGCAGTGAACTGGCTATCACTGAACTTAGAAAAGTTTGAAATGTTAGTGGCTGTGGCGGTATTGAGATAGTCGGATGGGTCTTGAATCGTTGAGTTCCAGCTCATCAGTACGGCATCAAACTTACCATCAAGTGAGCGTTGAATTCGGGTCATTTTTGGCAAGCTGCTGACGGTAACTTTTAACTGCGGTAGAACCTTGGTGAGCTGACTTTGGATGTATTCGCCGACTTGTTTATCGGTGTCAACATCTGAGGTCAGAATCGCAAAATTGATGCTGTCGGTATGCAATTCTTTCAAGGCTGCTTTGAGATAAGCCTTGGCTTTAGTTGGTGAATAAGTCAGTGGTGTATCAGCATCTGCGGTGAAATCTTTGCCAGTTGATGGATTCGTAGCTAAGCCTTGCGGAACAAAGGCTTTAGCAGGTTTGGAGCCATCCTGCAACACTTTAGTTGTCATGGCTTGACGATCTAACGCCGCAGAGACAGCTCGCCGCAAATTAACATTGTTGAGCTGTGGGTTCTTGGTATTGAATTGCAGATAATTCATGTTGGCCGCCACTGTTTTGGTCAACGCAGGATTTTTGGCTTCTTTTTGGATTAAGTTGCCCGACAACGGTGCATCATCGAGCTTGCCCGTTGCAAAAAGGTTATCGATCGTGCTGGAATCCTTCAAAACTGTCACATGAACTTTAGCGATTTTGACAGCCTTTTTGGCAAAATATTCGGGATCTTTCACATAGTCCCAGCTATCACTCGTGGTATTAAAGTTTTTAATTTTATATGCGCCATTGGTCACGATTTTATCCGCGCTCGTTCCGAATTGCTTGCCATACCGTTTCACAGCGGCTTCATTAGTCGGATAATAGCCAGTCATCTGACTAGCAAAATAGGGGGTTGGCTGGCTGAGCTGAATTTTGAGTACATATTTGCTTGGTGCCGAAACACCTAATGTATCAGGGGATTTCTTGCCAGCAACAATGTCCTGATAGTTAGCAATCGCATCGTATTGATATGCAAATTCGGTTTTCGTCTTAGGATCAACGATGCGCTTCAAGGAGTAAACAAAATCTTTGGCTGTTACCGGGGTACCATCACTCCACTTCACATCTTTGCGCAGTGTCAATGTATATGTTTTTCCGCCATCAGTTGGTTTGACAACCTTTGTCGCCATCGCCGGAATGATCTTCCCGTCCTTATCATGGTCGTAAAGCGGCGTCATAATTTGTTCCAAAATACCGCCGCTGGTTGCATCAACGGCATGCGCCGGATCAAGTGAACTGGCCTCTGTGCTGACGGCAACGTTTAGCGTACGCTGGGTCGTTGCAGCCTTGGCTTGCTGTCCGCATGCAGCAAGTAGTGCGGTGATCCCGAATAAGCCTAAACCCAAGAAAACATGCTTTTTCATTTTTGTGCACCTCGTTTGGTTGATTTGTGTCGCGTGCTGCCATCAAGCATGTTTTGCTTGATGGACTAGCTTCCATAACGCGCTTGCCAGCCCAGAAACCGGGCTGACTCGCGCTCACAAAAAAAGCCGTCCATAACAAACATCTTGTTAAGGACGGTTTCCCGCGGTGCCACCTTAGTTTGATCAAAGAGACTGCGCCTGTGTGATGGTAGCATCTGGCAGTGTTTGATCACGCTTAGCCCGGGGCCAACACCCCGGCGACAACTGACGTATGTCAACACGTTTCCCCGTACTCGAGAAACTTTCGGGGGAACCCTCAGTGGTCCATTTACTGACCTGCGTTCGGCCGGACTCGCAGCATCGCCGGCTCTCTGTGCGTGCACAATCAGCTTGATCTCCACTTCAAAGGTTTGCATGAACGGTTATTTGATTGACTCAAACACTAACCGAATACCTGCATGGTTGTCAAGCATCCCACGATTAAATAACAGGAAATGCTTCGCGAAGCTCATAAAATAACGGCTTTCTATTTCCTCAAAAAGTGTAGTCATGCTGATCCAGCAAATTTTGGCATCAAGAGCATTCAGTTCGGATTATCAGGAAAAAAACTAAACAGTATGAAAAAAGGTGCAAGTTCATTCTCATTTTTGAATGAACTTGCACCTTTTTAGTAAACCCCTTATATTACAAATACATTAATGTGTAACAAAAAGAAGTTGTTTCGTGACCTGTTTGCAATGGTCTTGTTAAGTCCGGCCCGTACCATTAGGATATTGGAGGTGCCATCAATGAAGCGAAAACATATTTTCCAAATCTTGATCGTAACCCTGCTTGCAGGTTACTTAACCGTTTTTTACGGGATGCGGAATACGATCGATACCTCATTTGAACAACACGCCGTCCAAGCGGCAACGCAACAAATCAGCCAACTATACTCGTCATCCAAGCGAACTTTCCCTGCGAAACACTTATCACGATCCATGGTGACCGCAGCTCAGGCCAAGGTCAACCAATTAGTTCATAACGTGGAAAATCGCGATCAAAAGAAAATTGTCGCCAAGGACAAACGGGATGCTGACGCTGCCAGTAACATGCTAACGATTCAAGAGGCAACTAACGCCCAGAGTAGTAATCTGGCGCAGATCGAATCGGAAGGTACCCGAGCCAGTGCAGCCTATAAGGCCATTGTCGCAATCAAACCGGCATTTGCAGCTGACTATCAGCAAGCTGTCACACAACTTTACAAGAAATCTTTAGCGATTGCGCAGATCAAAAAACTTTATAACGACCAGAATTTACAGCACCCAAAGGCCGATCTGAGCAGCAGTAACATTGATCTAGCCATCAACGCCATTGAAAATGTCGAAAATCAGGACTTTGCCAAAAACGTGTTGCCATTGGTCCAAGTAGCGAAGAAATCACAAGCTAACAATGATACGACCGTGGCAATGGAATCGACAGACACATCTTCAACCAAGCAAACCGCAACTACTGGTCGGCAAAATCAGCAAGACACTGGTGAACCAGCTAGCGGCGTGTCTGGGAATCACGCGACAACTGCAGGTCAAGCTTCTGATCAAACAAGTCAACCGAGCCAGAAAGCTCCGAGTCAACCGACTACTTCACCGAGTGGGACAAGTTCAAGCACCGACAATAATGCTGGTGCAAGTGCTTCCTCGTCAATATCAGCATCAGCCAACAAAGCAGAGCCCATGACGGCCGTTTTGAGCGGCGGTTTGTATAAAACCTATGACGATGCAGTTGCATCCATCAAAATCCAAGGCAAAGCCGTTGATGACATGACGATCAGGTCTGTCACAATGAGCGACGGTTCCTTTCAGTGGACTTGGGGACCAAACGGCGACAGTGGTAGCAGTAGTTCAAAACCAAGTTCCTCTGCGCCATCTTCTTCCAATCCCACAGGGCAAGATGCAAACAAAAACAGTCAACCGCAGCATTAGACCTTTGCTACTTTCGAAAATCGCTGATAATGGCCTCTTCTCCCACCATCATCAGCGTTTCGCTACGTTATCATATCATTCAAACAACTTTTAAGTCTCACAAAAGACCCGCATCAGTTCGACAGCTACGTCGAATTGATGCGGGTCTTTGGGTTTTCTACTAGTTGATCTGCTGAATCTGTTCACGTTCAGCAGTTGCCCGGACAGGATCCACAAGTGCCTGCCGATGCAAGCCATTGCGCGCTCGCAGAGCATAGAGAATCGTCACGGTATCGACAACTTCTTGCAGCATTGCGCCAATAATTGTTGGAATGACACCGAAGCTGGCGATTAACATCAAACCTGTACAAATCGCAATGCCGATGAGGACCGCTTGCTTGGCAATGACCATGGTTTCCTTAGCAATTAAAGTGGCCGCAGCAACTTTCGCCAAATCGTCGCGCAGAACCACGGCATCAGCCGATTCGCTTGCCGCGGTTGCCCCATGTGCACCCATTGCAATGCCGACATCAGCAATCGCCAATGAAGGTGCATCATTGACACCATCACCAACCATCACAACTGGCCGGCCATCCTTAGGGACGTTATCCAAAACTTCAATCTTCTGTTGTGGCAATTGTTCCGCATAGACTTGGTCAATGCCGACCTGTGCCGCCACTTTATCAGCGATTGACTGCTGATCGCCAGAAATCATAATCAGCTTAGCATCATTTAATTCGTGCAGTTTCGTCATCGTTTCTTTTGCTTCTGGACGAATCTGATCGGAAAATGTGATCGCACCTGCGTACTGGCCATCAACATTCACATACACGGCAGTCGTATCAACCGTAGCCTTCGTCCCAGCAAACTCGGCTTTACCGACCTTGACTTTGCGGCCATCCACCGTGGCATTAACGCCAAAGCTAGTGGTTTCCGACACATCTGTCGCTGGCAGCCGATCAGCTGTCGGCACAGCATCTGTCAGTGAACGCGCCAAAATATGAGTTGATTGACCTTCCGCACTTGCGGCTAGCTTCAAAAGCTGGTCCTGTGAGAAACCGGCTTGTGGCAAAATCGTCGCAACTTTTAAAATACCGCGTGTCACGGTGCCGGTTTTATCAAAGGCAAAGGTTTTAGCATCACTTAACTTTTCTAGCGTAGTCCCTGACTTGACAATGATACCGTTGCGGCTATTACGACTCATGCCGGAGACCATCGCAATTGGCGCGGCCAGAATCAGCGGACAAGGCGAGGCCACAACCAATACCTGTGCAAAGCGAACTGGGTCGCCAGAGAAGAACCAGCCAAGACCCGCAATCACATAAGCAATCAACGTAAATGGTACCGCATAACGATCAGCCATCCGAACAAAATGTGCTGGCCGCGCTTCGGATTCCTTAACCAGTTTAATAATCCCTTGATACTGACTATCTTCAGCCCGTTGCGTGACCTTAACAGTTAGGGCAGCGTCACCATTGACGGTCCCAGACATAATGTCACTACCTGCGTTTTTGGCAACCGGTTTAGATTCACCCGTCAAACTGGCTTCATCCACCAAACTCTCACCTGCCAAAACCGTACCATCAACTGGCACGACTTCCTGCGGCTTAACCAAAATCGTTTCGCCAACTTGGACGGCCTCAACGTCAACATCTTCAACGTGTCCATCAACCATACGATGCGCGGTTGTCGGTGCATTTTCGAGTAATTGCTTTAATTCACTGCTTGCTTTTGTTGCTGCGTAGCTTTCAAGCGCATCGCCACCAGTCAGCATCAATAACACGATCATCGCAGCCCAGTACTGGCCAACCGCCAAGGTGGCAACAACCGCCGTAATAGCAAGCAAGTCAACGCCGAAGTTACCAGAACGAATTGTCTTCACCATGCCCCAGAACATAATTAAAGCAATGATTGACCCCATCACCGTGATCAGCCCTTGCGCGATCAATGGTTGCTTTAAACCGAAAGCAAAGACTAGCGCAATGGCACTTACAGCAAGCACCATCATTAATTGCCAGTTCTTTTTCATCACTGCCACTCCCTTTTTCTAAGTACCCCAATTATAACCATTACAATCTGAAAGCACAACCTTTTTTAGAACGAATATAATCTGTCCCACTTAGATGCTCGACATTCATGGTTTCTATTAATTGAGCCATGGCTAAACTCTTCTACCGAAAATTAACTCAAGTGTCCATCATCCCCAACCAGTACGCTTAAACCGGCAATGATTGACCCCGTTAATTTTATGGCTTCCCTAATATTCACTTCATATTATACGCTTCTCATATGATAAGGCTCACATAACTTGCTTTTTTAACAAAATAAAAGACCGCACCATTAAAATCGGTACGGTCTCTCGTATATAAATGAAGTTAGGCAAATAATTCGTAGATCAATCAATGTTGATCTGATGATTGCCCTTTTGGTCGCTTGTCATTTTTGGCAGATCGATCGTCAGGACACCATCATTGACCTTGGCGCTGATCTGACCTTCATTGACATTTGGCAGCCGATAACTACGACTCATGCGGCCATAGCTACGTTCTGACATTAACATGTTACCGTCGTTGTCAGCATGATCAGCCTGCTCCTCATGTTTAACGGCAATGCTGAGCACATCACGATCGTAACTCAGACTGATATTTTGCTTCTCAATGCCAGGCACATCAACTTTCACAACATACGCCTGATCGTTTTCCTGAATATCAGTCTTTAGAACCCGACTGCGATCAACATTTGCTGGTGTCAAGCTGTCAAAAAGATGACGACCCAAATCGTTAAAGAAAGGATCGCTCAGCCAATCATTACGACGCATCAAATCATTAGCCATATTCGAATACTTCCTTTCATATCGAAGGCATTTCATGTCTTCCCTACAACACCTTTAGTATACCACAAAAATTAGCACTCGCAAACGTCGAGTGCTAATTTTGTGGTCCTATTCAATGACTGGTTGATGCAAAAAGTGACTTAATAGCCCAGAGCTACCTTAGCAAATTTTGCCGCCCAGTTTTGTCATGTCATCCCGACGTTGTGCATCATTTTGTGGTAAGGCGGCGTCCTTATTCAAGGTCACAGCCCCATCAAGAATGCCGCTGTCATCACGCAGAGCCAACGATGCGTTTTTGAAATCAAGTGTCAGACCACTGCCGAAATAATCCGTTTCTGGGTCACCCGTTGTCAGTTTGAAACCAGCTTCGTTGTCCAGTGGCAGCGCATAATCTTGATCATCCTCATCGGCAACCACTAACTGATATTTATTTCCAATGGCACAAGAACCGCCAAGTTTGGAATATTTGCTTGAGCCGTCATCCAGTGCCAAGAATAACCGTTGATCCTGATTGACATGATCCTTCAAGTAAGTGACTGCTGCTGGTTTGATTGAGATTTGCATCCGAACCATCCTCTCTATTGAGTTGTGCACAACCTTTTACCTTCTTTATCGTACTCACATTTCCAAATGAAGTCAAATTCGGAGTTTTTCGCAACGACCAACAGGTTATCCACACGTCTTATCCACATGTTCATAACTTCATACGCCAAATATAGTATTAAGTATTCGAATTGACACCAAATAGGCGATTTAAAAAATTCAAGCAAAAAATTTTTAAAAAGAAGTCATCCACAGTTTTTGATCGTTCGATTTCACAAACTTCAGCTCACGCATCCCGTTCCAGCCGCTGGGAACAAACGTTTTGTCACAAGTTAAAAAAATTTATCCACAGGTTATCCCCAAGTCAGTGAATAACTTAGTCACACCCCAGAATCTTAGTTATGAACAGTATCCACAGAGTTATCCACAGGTAAAGCATCAATTTTAGGTAAAAGTTACCCACTCTTGACAAATCTTTTTCTTGAACTTTTCCACAGGTTGGCCCCTTGAATTTTCGGATAAAAGCTCAAAACTGCAGAGAAACCGCTTGCCACTAACTTCGCAAGTGCATCAAAAAATCCTCGAGCCAGAAACGAACATTTTCTGACTCGAGGATTATCTATTTGTGTGATTTAGTTCTTAAGGTCGCTTGTCGTTTGCGACAGCTTCACAGAGACTGTCTGCTGTTCTCTGGCACGATACAAAGTTAATTTAATCGTGTCGCCAACCTTGTGTTTGTATAGCTGTGTATGCAAGGCTGCTGTGTTTGAGGTGCTTACCCCATCAAGGGCCGTGATCACATCATACTGCTTCAAACCAGCAGATTTAGCACTGCTGCCGCTGGTAAAGCCAGCAACCACAACACCATCCGTCACACTAGCAGGCAACTTCAGAACCGATTTCTGCTGTGTTGCAGAAACAGTGGATAAGTCACGAACTTCGATGCCAAGCGCTGGTCGAACCACTTTCCCGTTAGCAACGAGTTGATTGATGATTGAAACGACTTCATCACTTGGAATTGCGAAGCCCATGCCTTCAATGGTGGCATTACTGCCAGAGTTGCCGGATAATTTCATAGAGTTAATACCGACGACTTGCCCTGAAAGATTAATCAGCGGACCACCGGAATTCCCAGAATTAATCGCTGCATCCGTTTGAATAACCGTTGCCTGGCCTGTTGTGTTACCACTGTCATCAGTGACATCCACTGTCCGACTCTTTGCGCTGACAATCCCTTGCGTCACACTTGTCGCGTACTGGGACCCCAGCGGTGAACCAATTGCTAAGACAGTCTGTCCAGTCGCGATCTTGCTAGAATCTCCGAAGCTGGCTACTGTATTGACCTTGCTACCATCGATGGTCAGCACTGCCAAGTCAGACGTCGAGTCCGTTCCAACAAGACTGGCCGTTAGTTTCGTACCATCGCTCAAAATGACTTCCAACTTATCTGAACCACTAACAACATGGTTATTCGTCACGATATAAGCTTTGCCATCTTTCTTTTGATAAATGACACCCGATCCTTCACTGGCCTCTTGAAGACTGGACGAACTGCTCTGCGAACTACTACTGCTTTGACTGTCTTGTCCAAAAATACCTTCGAGACCGCCAAATGTGTCTAGACCATCACTGTTGCTCTCGGCTTTTTGCATATTCACAACGGAGACGACAGCGCCTTTAACCTTCGCAAAGGCTTGTTCCGATGCACTGCTTTCATTAACAGAAACGTTGGAAATCTTCGTCGTACCGGCTTTCCCTGACGTATCGGTTACACCGAGACTTTGACTGTGGTTGATTGCCAAATAGGCAGTCCCGCCGCCAACACCGCCACCTATCAAGGCTGCCACAACAGCAACAATCGCAATCTGCTTCCAGCCGCTATTCTTAGGCTTTTTTGGTGCCCGCTGTGGCTGTTGCTCGTTTTGTGGTGTCTCTTGAAAGTTATGACTTCCATTATCCATAACGGAATTCCTCCTTTAAACGCGCTCGTTTGCCCAGAAACTGACTCATAAGACCTAGCCGTTTGGCTGAGGCCGCTGATACATTGGTTTTTACCTGGACTAGTTCGCGCTCTGTGGGCAGTTCTAACTCGCCCTGATTACATTTATAATTGTAAGGGGCGATTTTGACGAAATTATGAACAACCTCGGGATTTTTTAATACAGTCTCAGACCCGTGGTATCGCGATATTAGTTCGTGGGGTTGCTTATTTTTTGCACCATCAATAAAAAATGAAAGGCAGTGAATATGCGACCGGATTTTTGGGTCGGGATATTCACTGCCTTGGGTAGCGTTGGATGACGGAAAATGCATAAGATGCCACCGCTGTTGCTGCGGAAACGCGCTCACAGTCGCAGAAACCTCCATGTAAGGACCTCAGGCGCAATGGTCAAAGCCCAGCCATCACGCCTGAGGCCACTTACATTCCGGTTTCTAAGCGCTCCTGCTCGCGCTTTGCTTTATACCACAAACAGCGGATCTGCAACTGCAGGATCGGTGTCATAGATACGAAAGTCGTGATCGACGGCTAGGCCTTGTTGAGCTAGTAGTGAAGCCACGGTTAGGTGTGCGAGTGGTTTATTATTGTTGTGCGGAGAAAGATGTCCTAAATAAATGCGCTTAGTTCGCAGCCCGATAACATCCATCAAGGCATCAGCGCCGTCCTCATTGGAAAGATGGCCTTGGTCGCCTAGAATACGTTGTTTTAGTGGCCATGGATAAGGCCCCGTTCGTAACATCTCAAGATCATGGTTACATTCCATGACATAGGCATCTGCATCACGAATGGTGCCTGCAACACGGTCAGAAACATACCCTGTATCCGTTAGAATCGTGAAGGTTTTCCCGTCATGATGGAACTGATAGAACTGCGGAGCCGCAGCATCGTGTGAAACGCCGAAACTCTCAACATCCAAATCACCTAATGTCAACGTTGCGCCCATGTCAAAAAGCCGCAATTGGTCTTCTGGAATTTTGCCAACACTTTTGGGCAGTGCCGCAAAGGTTTTTGCATTCGCATACACACTCAGTTTCGGATAACGTCGTGCTAAAACACCGACACCACGGACATGATCACTGTGTTCATGGGTGATGAAGACACTATCGACATCTGTCAGGTCGCGCCCGATGCTTTGCATCAGCGTCTCGATCTTTTTGCCGGACAAACCGGCGTCGACCAGCACCTTATGACCCGGCGTTTCAATATAGGTTGCGTTGCCTGAACTGCTGCTAGCAAGGACACTGACACGCATCCCAAAATCTTCGCCCACGATCAACATCTCCCATCTTCTACTTAACTGATGAACAAATTGATCATCCAGTTGTTATTTCATTACATTCTAACACTAATTGTCATTACGATTCTTCATAACGGTTCGGGTAATGGCATTCACGCGTTTAACCGTCACATTGCCGGTTGCACGGTTTTTAACACCGATATACCACGCTGGCACGTAAACCGTGCTCCCCTTTGCATCTAACAAGTAACTATAGGCCAATTTAGTAGATACAATCGCGGAATTGTTCGGAATATCGTTATCTCGATACAACGTAATCACCGCATCCTGTTCACTCATTAAATTTAAGCGGTCGCGCAAAACACTTAACTTTGCAAGGTAAGTTTGGCTATAACTGACCAACCGATCGTCAACTACATGCAAGGTCACTGCAGCCCGCCGATCATAGATCAAGCCAGCCTTGGGGTGCTGAGCAAAGACAACACGTTCATCACTGGAAAGCGCCGGCGCATATTCGTATTCGCTGCCATGGTAAATACTGTCTTTCACAAATGTCGTCAGTTGGCGTATTTGCTGACTCTTTTTCAAAGTGATCGGCGTGTCTAAGCTTGCCTGCAACTCTTGGTAATCACCTTCACTGATGCTGACCTGTTGCTTCACCAACTTGCTGTGCGCAGCACTTAACGCTGTGTTCGCCTGACTTGCAAGATAATCGCCTTCTGGTGTTTGCTTGCTCAAATGCGGCAGCTTAATCTGGTCACGCGTAATGTCGGTGATCGTGGCGGCATCTCCACTTTTGGTTGTTGCCAAATCGACCTGCTGCGCCTGAAAAAAGCTAATGCCTAAGAAAATATTCAGACCGACAAACACGACTAGAAAAATCCATTCAATGCGTCGAAAATCCACAAGATCGCCTCCCTCAGCGTGCCCGAAGCTGCGTTGTTACGCTGTTAACATGACTTATTGCGACTGACTTGAACCTGATGTGCTGACACTCGCGCTTGCTGCATCATTACTCGGTGTAGCCGTGCTGGCAGCTGTTTGTTCACTAGCAGCATTAGCCTGCTGATCTGTTTGGTGATTGATCCAACTCTGATAATCGCGGTATTCGCCTTTCATCTCAATATAATACGTCGGCTGCAAATCGACCACTTGTTGATCATTGCTGCTGCCCGTCCATTGATAGCCAATCAAAATATCCGTAATTTGATTGGCGCGATAGCCAGCGGCTTCTAATTGACTCAGGATCGTCGCAGTTGCTGGCAAGGTCTGGGCAGCTTGATCGGTTGGGATCGGGACGGTCAAATTGGTGTTTGAGAAATTAATCTCTTCAGATGTCTGGGTATAGCGCACCGTAACATCCCCTTTTTGATAGCCATTAAAAATCGGAAAGCCCTGAACAAAGGTCTTATAGATAACAGCACTGCGACTTGCGTCATATTGAAAATAACGCATGCTGGCCAGATTGGTCATCTGCAAATCACTAAGCCCTTCAAACGTCGCATGGAAGAAATTAGCTAACCCAGTACTAGGAAAATTGGCCGCATAATTTTCAAACTCGATTGCCCCAGTGGATGAATCAGCTGTCATCCGCCGAGTTGATCCGGCGGTGTATAACGTACTATCGCCAATTTCTCGTGAATCCACGTTGCTGGCGGTTTTCGATGGCATTAACAGCGAAACATAGTAATTAGCACTCTGTTGATCCATCAGATAGGCATATGGCTGCAACTTAATTGGACGGGTGAAGAAAGCGACTTCGCTATTGCCCAAGCGTCTCTCCTCGACCGGAAAGGCCCCTGTAGCTTGTTTAGCCACCGCATCGCGTAACTTGTTGGTTGTAACGTTAGCCATTTTGGCCTCGTAAACCGTTCTTGTCGCGTCATTGATAAAAATCAGTTTATTGCCTGATCCATCTAAATCAAACAGGATCCGGTTAAAATGAAAATCAGCTGATTTTAGATTAGGCTGCTTGTTAAAGAACCATCGCTCAAAATGATTAAAACTCATCACGTCTTGGTAAACTAATTGCAGACTGCCATTTTGAGTCAAAAAGTTCTCATAGTTATTCTGCGAAACTTTTCCAATGGTTTTGATCTGTTGCATATGCCAACTTGCCATCTCTTGATGGACACGTGATCCCATACTGGCATTTGCCTGAAAGAGCATTTGCTTCTGGTCGCCATGCGTGTAGTACACGCGACTAGGAAGATAAACCGTTGCTTCCATCTTTTTAACATTGGGATCATTTTCAGTTGTGACCTGCATGCTTGAAGTGCTGCGCCGTTCCTGACGCGATGGATTACGCCAAATTAAGGATGTGAAAATAAAACTCAAGATCACCATGGCGATCAGGCTGATTCTTAAGATCCAATTACTAAGCTTCATCCCAATCATCACCTCCGTCTGTGATCGGTTCATACGGCAGTGAGATATAGAAGGTGCTGCCGCGGCCTTCTTGCGAATCGACCCAAATTCGGCCATGCAAGGCTTCAACAACTTCCTTCGAGATTGCCAATCCTAAACCGGTACCGCCTTGCTTGCGTGATCGTGCCTTGTCGACCCGATAGAAGCGATCGAAGATTTTGCCCAGATCTTGACGTGGAATGCCAAGTCCTTGATCACTAATCGATAGGATCACGTGGTCATGCGTCTGGAACAGCCGCGCCGTGATGGTCCCGCCATCCGGACTGTATTTAATCGCGTTGTTCATAATATTATCAATCACTTGCATAAACTTATCGGTATCAATTTCGACCCATAAGTCCTGATCAGTAATCTCGCGCTTAATCGAGTACCGTTTCTTTTGACCATCTGGCTGTGGCAGCGGTTGGGCCGTTTTGGCTTCACCCGTGTGTTCATTATCGGTTTTTAACATCATGTCAAAACGATCAAGCACATAATTGAAGAATTCGTTGAGATTAACGGTTTCCAAATTGAACTTGCTGGTGCCGGAATCAAGCCGTGACAAGCTCAAGAGATCATTAATCATCCGAATCATCCGATCCGTTTCTTCTTGGGTCACGTTGAGAAAACGTGGCGCCAGCTTTGGATCTTTCCACGCACCATCACTCAAAGCTTCAATGTAACTGCGAACTGATGTGAGGGGCGTCCGCAATTCATGTGACACATTGGAAACAAATTCTTTGCGATCACGATCAATCTTTTGTTGTTCGGTAACATCGTGCAAAACAGCGACCAAACCGGAAATAAACCCGGTTTCCCGCTGGATCAGACTAAAATCGACACGTAGAATCAATTCATGATCCAGTTGCTCCGAAAAGTCCAACAACAGTTCTGTTTGATGTTCCAGCAGATCGCGCAACGTATAATCCTTAGCGATGTTCAACAGCTTTAGAATTGAAACACCGATGACATCTTCATTCTTGGTGTTCAGGAAATTCAGTGCCGTCTGGTTGATGATGATAACATTCCCACGCCGATCAGTCGCGATAACACCGTCCGTCATGTGAGCCAGCACACTATCCAACCGCCGACGTTCCGCTTCAGACGCCTCTTGTGCTTCTTCAACGCGAACACTGAGGTTGTTAACGGCAACTGCCAACTGACCCAGCTCGTCTTGTCCATAAATCCGAACCTGTCCAGAATAATCGCCGCGCGCCATGCGAATCGCTTGCTTCTTCATTTCATCAATTGGACGAGTAATAGCCCGGCTGATGACAATCGATAGTAAAGTGCCCAGTAGGCCAGCTACTAAACTTGAGATTAGGAAAATGCCCACGATTTTATTGATGCTATCGTAGGCCTGTTCCATAGATGCCGAAATGGCAATGGCGCCGATCACTGAATTGTTGTCGCCTGTCGCATTCGGATTTTTGATCGGGATCACTTTATAATAAGTTGATCCCGTTCGATCACGGTATTCATAACCTTCGTATTGCTGGCCAGAATACAATGTGTTTTTAATGCTGGAGTTAGCTGACTTTTGCCCCACATTAGTTTGCGCATTAATATCACTGTCGCCGCGAATAGTGCCCTTCGCATCAACCACTTGTAAATCCGCCGAGTTGGCAATATCTGCCTGGCTCAACGTGCTTTTAATATCATCATTGGCGCCTTCTGTATCAGTCCGCAACAAATCCGCGGCCAGCTTATCTTGAATATAGCTGTCCACGTTCACACTGGTCTTAAACTGCTCAATGTTTTGCTGCTCAAGGGTCTTAACAAAGTAAGCCCCAATTAACTCCAACGTCACGACCAGCAAGAGAATAAAGACGATCGCAATTTTGAAGTGGATTGACTGAAAGAAGCGAATCTTTTTATTCAACAGTGGTGCTCCTAATTATTCGGCATCGGGATTCCGCAGATAGTAACCGACACCGCGCCGAGTCACCAGCCATTCAGGGTGAGACGGGTTGTCTTCGATTTTTTCACGCAGACGGCGGACGGTCACATCGACGGTGCGGACATCGCCGAAGTAGTCGTAGCCCCAAACGGTTTGCAGTAGATGCTCGCGAGTCATAACCTGCCCGAGGTGTCGGGCAAGGTAGTGCAGCAGCTCAAATTCACGGTGGGTTAATTCGATGTTTTCACCGCGTTTAGAGACTGTATAGGCATCGGGATGAATCGTTAGATCTCCGACTTCTAATTCCTTGTTTGCTTCGTCTTCTTCATTGCTGGCTGCGCTGGATGATGCGGTTCGGCGCAAGTTAGCTTTGACACGTGCCACCAGTTCACGATTGGAAAATGGTTTGGTGACGTAATCGTCAGCACCGAGTTCCAGCCCGAGCACTTTATCAATTTCTGAGTCCTTAGCTGTCAGCATAATAATTGGGGTGTCATGTTCTTTACGAATTTGTCGGGCGACTTCAAGCCCATCAATTTTTGGTAACATCAGATCAAGTAAAATTAAGTCGGGTGACTCTGCTTCGACTTTTTTCAAGGCTTCTTCGCCATCATAAGCGGTTACGACATCGTAACCTTCTTTATCCAAATTAAACTTGACGATATCAGAGATAGGCTTCTCATCGTCAACGACCAGGATTTTTTTCGCCATCATTGGCCCTCCTTGGTTTAAGATACACTACTATAGTATAACGGTTTTAGGGAAAGAGCGCGAGGGGCCCAGTTTGAAACCGAAGCATAAGCGGCCTTAAGCCTAAATGGCAGGACTTAGTTCATTTAAGCTTGAGGTTCTTATATGCAGGTTTCTGGGACCGCGAGCGCATTTTCTACAAGCACGTTAGGTCGCACTTCGATAGATTCCGGCTTGCATTAAATGCTGCTGCAAGCTGGCTCCGCGGCGATTGGGCTGGAACGCACTGGGCACGACTTTTAGCCAACGCGCAAGCCCGGCGCGCCGTCTAAAAGCTCGGCCTTTTCCTAAAGCGGGAAAACCACCCGCTTAAGGAAAATTTCAGTGCTGAGCCCATCGCCGCTCCGCCAGCTTGCCTTTCTATCCAATGTCCCAATATCACATCATTTCAAATCAGTGCTGTTAATTCATAAGCAGGCTTGAAAGGGTCAGTTAATAAACACTTCGCCATTCACCTCGTCTTCACACTAAACGCGCATCGCTATTCCGGTGCTTGCCGTCATTTAATCACCCAATTATGAACTTTGGAGGTTGCTAATATGTTCTTTTATCATGATCAGCTCAGGCTTTACTATCAACGGCGCGGTTCGGGACCAGTGATCGTGTTGTTGCATGGGAATGGTGAGGACCATACGATTTTTGCTAACCTGATTGAGCAATTGGCACCGCTGTATACGGTGATTGCAGTGGATAGTCGCGATCATGGTCAGAGTTCGCGGACGAATCGCTTGAGTTATGATGCGATGACGGCAGACTTAGCGGCCCTGATCACTGGCTTGGAGCTTGAGCAGCCGATTTTACTTGGCTTTTCTGATGGCGCGATTGTGGCATTGCAGTTGGCGATTCGTCAACCCCAGTTAGCCGGCGCTTTAATTCTTGCTGGGGCGAATCTGACCCCGCAAGGCTTACGCTGGTATTCGCGAGTTGCTTTTCGGGTTGCTGCCGGTTACCATCCGTCACCTAAAATGGCAATGATGCTCCATGAACCGCAAATCACACCGGCCATGTTGCATCGGGTGGCCATACCAACATTGGTCCTTGCAGGCAGTCGTGACTTGATTGCACGAAAAGAAACGCTCACCATTGCGACTAATATTCAAAACGCCGAGCTGCATATTCTTCCCGGTGAAAATCACAATTCGTACATCAAAGACAACGCGAAACTCTGGCAATTGATTCGGCCTTTTCTTGCTGGTTTAAACAGAACAGACTAAAGTTTAGTCTGTATTTTTTTTGCATATTTAACATTTTCCTTGCATATTCATATAAATGAGTATATATTCAATCCATAATCACAAATGAGGAGTGAAACATATGCGGGGAATCAAACATTGGGCCATGGCCTTCATTGCGCTGGTGGCTATGCTCGTCGGCTTCGCTGCAAATCAGCCGGTACCAACGGCGGCAGCAAGCGAGGATCTGGCGGCAATTCAAAAACGTGGTTACTTGGTTGTTGGTCTGTCAGCCGATTACGCACCACTTGAGTTCCATGCCACCCTCAATGGGGCCGATACCATTGTTGGTGCAGATATCTCCATGTCAAAACAGATCGCCAAAGACATGGGCGTGAAACTGCAGATCAAGGAAATGAACTTCACCGCCTTAATTGGTGCCTTGAAAACCGGCAAAATTGATTTGATCGTCTCCGGTATGTCAAAAACCCCTGAACGTGAAAAAGAAGTCAATTTTTCAACGCCTTACCTATATGAGACACAGGTTATGGTGATTCGGAAGGCTGATAAAGCCAAGTATAAATCGATCGCTGATTTTTCCGGCAAAAAGGTCGGGGCTCAAAAGCAAACGACGCAGGAGCAGCTTGCTAAAACGCAACTCCCAGGTGCCAAAATTTCAAGTCTCGACAAGGCCAATGATGTCATTGCTCAAGTCTCCTATAACAAGCTGGATGGTGCCGTTTTAGCCAGCACCATCGCTGATTCTTATGTGGCGCGGACACCAAGCTTAATGGTACTCAATCCGCATTTTGCTACCCCCAAAGCACCAACGGCCATTGCCGTCAGCAAACAAAATTCAGCCCTGCTCGCTCAGGTCAACAAGACAATCAGTAAGGTCAAAGGCGCCAAATACAAGACCTATCTGCAAGCCGCTTATAAACTACAGGATCAAAACCAAAGTTTCTGGGCTAAATATGGCAACTACTTCCTTCGCGGCGCACTCTACACTCTGATCTTTGCGGTTTTGACTGTTTTCTTCGGGACTGTGATTGGCACGCTGCTCGCCTTGATGAAACTAAGCCACAGTTGGTTTGCCAAGGCAATCGCGAACGTCTACATCGAATTCATTCGCGGTACCCCATTACTGGTGCAGGCTTTCATCGTCTTCTTCGGAACGCAAATTCTCGGTCTCGATCTTAGCGCATTCGTTGCCGGTGCCATCGCCATGGCCATCAACTCAGGTGCGTATGTTGCCGAAATCATTCGTGGCGGGATCAACTCCGTCCCGATCGGTCAAACCGAGGCCGCTCGTTCACTCGGACTCCATCAAGGTCAGGCCATGCGTTATGTCATCCTGCCGCAAGCCACAAAGAATATTTGGCCAGCGTTGGGTAATGAATTCGTCACCGACATCAAGGAAAGTTCCGTCTTGTCCGTGATCGGTGCCACTGAATTGATGTTTGAAGGAACCGTCGTTCAAGGTGCTTCATTCAAACCATTCTTACCGCTAGTTGTTGTGGCAATTCTCTACTTCATCATGACCTTCACCCTTTCACGCCTGCTGCGACTGATTGAAAAACGCTTTAATTAAGATCAAAGTAACGCTCAAATAGCACCTCAAAACTAAGGAGGATTTTTAACTCATGACAGAAAAAATCGTACTGGCATATTCAGGCGGCTTGGACACTTCGGTTGCCATCCCGTGGTTAAAAGACAAAGGCTATGAAGTGATTGCGGTGGTATTAAATGTCGGCCAGCCAAACGCCGACTTTGACGCCATTCAGCAAAAAGCACTGAACGTTGGTGCACTCGATTCGATTGTGGTTGACGCCCAAGATGAATTTGCCGATCACTATGTTGCCCCGGTCATTAAAGCTAATGCCTTGTACGAAGGCGACTATCCGCTGGTTTCCGCCTTATCTCGGCCATTGATCATTGAACATCTGGTGAAAATTGCCCACGCGCAAAATGCCACAGCGATTGCCCATGGTTCAACCGGTAAAGGCAATGACCAAGTTCGCTTTGAAGCCGCGATCCACGCCTTGGACCCGGAAATGAAAATCGAAGCCCCGATCCGTGATTTTCACTGGTCCCGTGAGGAAGAAATTGATTACGCCAAGGAGCATAACGTCCCGGTACCAATTGGTAAAAAATCTCCTTATTCCATTGATGCCAACCTCTGGGGCCGTGCAAATGAAGCCGGCATTCTTGAAAATCCTTGGAATCAGGCACCAGATGATGCCTGGGGTATGACCGTTTCCCCGGAGGCCGCTCCTGATGACCCAACTTTCATTGATCTCACCTTCAAGCAAGGCGTTCCGGTGGCGTTAAATGATGAACCCATGGCACTGGCAGCGATGATCAAGGAGCTAAACAAGCTGGCTGGTGACAATGGCATTGGCCGGATTGATAAAATCGAAAATCGGCTAGTTGGCATCAAGTCGCGTGAAGTCTATGAAGCACCAGCCGCTGCTGTCATTATGGCGGCCCACCACGATCTAGAAAACCTGACGCTTGAACGTGACGTTCAGCATTTTAAACCAACGATCGAAGATAAAATCACCAACATGATCTATGAAGCGCAGTGGATCTCACCGTTGTTTGATGCCTTGATGGCGTTCATTGACAAGACTCAGGCTGTCGTTAATGGCACAGTGAAAATGAAGCTTTACAAAGGCAACGCCACAGCCGTTGCTCGCAAATCCGCCCACAACTCGCTTTACGATGAAGATCTCGCGACTTACACAAGCGCTGATTCCTTCGATCAAGAAGCAGCAGCTGGCTTTATCAAACTCTGGACCTTGCCGACAACCGTTTTCGAGCAAGTCAACCATGTGCACTCCGAGGAAAAACAACATGACTGATAAGTTATGGGGCGGTCGGTTTACCGAAAAAGCGGCACACTGGGTTGATGCTTTTGGAGCCTCCATCGGTTTTGATCAGCAAATGGCCCAAGAAGATTTGGAGGGGTCGCTTGCACATGTCAAGATGCTGGGCAAAACCGGCATCATCCCCCAAGCCGATGCCGACACGATCACGGCGGGTTTGCAGCATCTGCAGAAGGAATTGGCTGCTGGCAAACTGCACTTCACGGTTGAAAATGAGGATATCCATCTTAATATGGAAGCCCTGTTGACCGCTGAAATCGGCCCCGTTGCTGGCAAACTGCACACTGCCCGCTCGCGCAATGATCAAGTCGCAACCGATCTGCACCTCTGGCTGAAACATCGCCTACCAACAATCAAAGAAGCTTTGACCAACCTGCAAACCGTGTTGGTTGGTCAAGCCAAGGTCCACGCAGCAACAATCATGCCCGGTTATACCCATATGCAACACGCCCAGCCGATCACTTATGGTCATTATTTGTTGGCGTATTTCGAAATGTTCCAGCGCGATTGGGAACGTTTCGACTTTACCCAAAAGCACACCGACATTTTGCCATTAGGGGCAGCCGCCCTCGCTGGTACGACCTTCCCGATTGACCGGACGCTGGTTGCTCAAGAGCTGGGATTTGACCAAATTTATCACAACAGCCTCGATGCTGTTTCAGACCGCGACTTTGCGCTTGAGTTTCTCAGCAATAGTGCCATTTTGATGCAGCACTTGAGTCGTATGGCAGAAGAGCTCATTCTTTGGTCCACTTACGAGTTTAATTACATTGAACTCGGCGATGATTTTTCAACCGGTAGCTCAATTATGCCGCAAAAAAAGAATCCTGATTTTGCGGAACTTATTCGTGGCAAAACTGGCCGTGTTTATGGCGCCTTAATGGGCTTGTTGACAACGATGAAGGCAATCCCGTTGGCTTACAACAAAGATATGCAAGAAGATAAAGAACCCATTTTCGATGCTTATAACACTATTCTTGGCTCTTTGCACATTTTCACTGGCATGTTAAGCGACCTGACCGTTCACGAAAAGCGGATGGCAGAGGCAACCACGCATGACTTCAGCAATGCAACGGAGTTAGCGGATTACCTCGCGACAAAGGGTGTGCCATTCCGGCAGGCACATGCCATTGTTGGTGAGTTGGTACTCAAGGGGATCAAAACCAACACTGCCTTGCAGGAAATGCCGTTAAGCGAGTTGCAAGCAGCCGCACCGCAAATTCAGCAGGATGTTTACGCTGAATTAACATCAAAGGCCGCCGTAGATCGCCGGACTTCGTTAGGTGGTACTGCGGTTAGCAATGTGTTGAAAGAAGTTGCTCGCGATGAGGAAATGATTGCTTCTCACTAGCGGCATTTGCTCGTTATAGCGCGGTTGCGAACGTTCTTTGCCGTGCCAAACTCCGCAATCTCCGGCCAGCTGGGTGGCGACGCACAGCTAGAGCGGAGATGGCGCTTCGAGCCCGCAAAGCCCGCGGTCTCGAAGTTGCCTAACAACATCAGCTCCAAGCCCGGTCGCTGTGTTGTTTGCACGACTGAGTCTCATTTGGTCTACGATTGCTCCGCCTTGGCACTGGCATCTCTATATCTCGACAGACTATCTCTAGCCAAATGAAAGACGGCCGATTTTCCATGTGCACTCGGAAAACCAGCCGTCTTTATTTGGAGCTATAAATCGTGTTTCTACTCTTAATTTTTATGAATCGAAAAAAATTAAGGAATAATCATCAAGCATTCGTTTTTTCAAGAACAAATGTTGACCACGGGCGAATAAGATCCAGAAAGCCTAGATCATCAGCACTGACTTGGCCAATTTTATTACGCTGACCGTCATCGGCAAATGGCGTTAGCACAATTTGAAGCTCGCCTTTGTAACGGCCATAAGCATCATTCACAACAAGGATATCGCCGCGTTCAAAGGACTGGTGATTGTCATGCGGCGCAATGCTTTCTTTGCCATACTTCACCCGCGGTTGTGTATCGCGCAGTAAGTAGGCTGAGGCATCGCCACGGTAGAGATGCGGCGCTTCAAAGGCAATCTTCGCCTCAATTGGCAACATCCCCGGCAGCATATCAGCATGCAAAATCGGATATGGTGCCACGAAGTTAGCAGCCACCTGTTGCAACTCAGCTTCACTAGCAAAGGCATTGCCGATGATGACATCATCAATCAAACCGGTCATGACTAAGTGGCTGGTTTGGCTGGCGATGCTTCGATGGCGATCGCTTTCCATTGTTGGCAGACCATCATTGACCGCCCATGGACCGATCTTGCCGGTTGGCGAAGAGACAAACGCCGCTGTGTGCAGCCCATAATCACGATATTGCTGAGAGTACTCAGCAAAAATCTGATCACTTAATCCCGTAAAGGCTTGTGGATAAAAGTTATGACAGCCGAGCAGGTTGTCACGGTCCGGTTCATAGGCCATGATACTAGCCAAATAATTGGTTCCGCGACTCATATTCAGCTCAATCTTCAGCCCGTATGGATTACGCGTCATGCGCGCTTCTTCAGCACCGGTGAAACCTTCATCTAGTCGCAGTCCCCAAACATTGAGCTTTTTGAAAAAGCTCAGATCGTCATAGCTGATCTTTAGCTCTTTGAACAAGGCCGGATTGATGTCGACAATCGTTTGGAAGCCCAGTCGATTAGCATAATCAATGGTTTGGCTGAAAACAGCGAACAGATCCTTTCCGTCATCCCCATACATCTGCAATAACGAGGTGAAGATGCGGGTATAACCATATTTATGCGCCATTTCGAGATAGGCCTTGTTCTGATCAAAACTGCTTTGATCCGGATAGAGCGATATTCCTAGTCGTTTCATTGAAAATCCTTTCTAAGCCGTGTATTGTGCCGCCATCTGGCGAGACATCTTTTTGAACCGGTGCTTACGCTGCCAGTTGAGTAAAAAGCCGGCTGTGCGATTGTTAGCTTTGCCTTTCGCGGTTTTGCCTTCAATCGTTTCCGTGTAATGTAAAGCCGTTTTGTTGTCACCAGCGTCGCTTAGCTGATAGTCAACCGTATAGTGATCACGATCAGTATCCAGTTCGTAAGCATAACGTTGGTTGGCAATGGCATGGGTTATCGTGAGTGTCCCAGTCATGCCATTAGCCCATTTCTTCTTGTAAGAGAAACCATTGAGACTGCCAGTTAACACCTCGCGGCCGGTATGGGCCTTGATGTCTTCCTGCGCGGATCGAATGAGTTGGCCATACATAAATGCTGCAGGCACCTTAAATGTCATTTGGATTTCCAAGTGAAAGCCACCTTTCTAAAAACGTTGTTCAGCCCAAAACCAGCGTGATGGGATGTTAGTCGAGTTCAGTCGGTTTGATCTTATTGGCTGCCTTAACAAATGGCACATAGATCAGGAAACCGATCACCATGTTGATTAATTGTAGCACGGCAGCACGCCAGTCCATCGTTGCAACCAAGGCGTTCAAGAACGGTGGCATTGACCAAACAATCTGGTTTTTAACTGGCCCAACAAGACCGTTCACAACGGCACCATAAGCAATGGAAACCATGACAACCGGTGCCAAAACAAACGGGATGAAGTAAATCGGATCAAGCACAATTGGCATCCCAAACATGACTGGTTCGTTAACGTTGAAGAAGCCCGGTGCAATCGATAATTTAGCAACCGCCCGCTGATCATCACGTTTTGAGAAGATCAGAATTGCAATCAACAAAAGCAAGGTTGAGCCCGCGCCACCGATCCAAGCGTACAGATCAAAAGAGTTACGCGTCCAAAGGTATGGCAGTGCCTGACCTTTTTGGAAAGCATTGATGTTCGCTAACTGCGCAGTCAACCAGATGCCGTCCAAAATCGGTGCCAAAACATTGGTGCCATGAATTCCGAAGAACCAGAAAACCTGTACCAAAATCGTCATCAGCAGAACGGCCCCATAACCTTGACTCAGATTCAACAATGGATCTTGTAAGACTCTGGCAATAAATTCAATAACCGTCGTGCCATATTGGGTGAATAGGTAGTTAATGATACCGACTGCGTATAGCGCAACAGCAGCAGGGACAATCCCAGTAAACGCATTAGCAACTGCTGGCGGTACCGAATCAGGCATTTTGATGGTGATGTGTTTCTTCATCAGCCAGATATAGATGGTAGCAGCAATGGCCCCCATCAGCATGACGGTGAAGAAACCATATGCGCCAAAGAACTTACCAAAATTGAAGAAGCCCCACATGCTGACATCCTTGCCGGTAACTGCTGCTCCAGCATCGGTCAGTGACTTGATCGCTGCTTTACCCAAGCCGGCTTTAACCGTCATGGTGAAGTTTTGCGGCAAGCTCATGATGAAGGTACCAAGCGTCACGATCCCCGCCGTGACTGGTTCGACCTTATACTGAACTGCCAGTTGGTACCCAAAAGTGAACGAGAAGATCAGGCCTAAAATTGCCAATGTCCCTGTCCAGACAACGGCGTTAATACCGATCAGCCATTGCATGGAATTAACAAAGCCCGTCCAGCCAAACTGGTTCGGGATATCACGAATCAAAGCGTTCAGCACCGTCGAGACAGCACCAGCCATCATGGCCGGCATGATGGCAATAAAAGCATCACGCAACGCAACCAGCCAACGAATTGAGCCAATTCTGGCAGCGATTGGGACAACATGTTTATTGAGCCAATTAATAAGTCCGTTCATTTTTATAACACTCCTTTTTAAGTGGGCGCGAGCAGGCACGGCGTGAAATCAAGACGTAGCTAGCTTTGACGGTCATGATCTGCTTTTGATCATTGTTTTTAAGCTGACAGCGTCAGATTCCGGCAACTGCAAACGCGCGAGCTATTAATTTGAACTGAGGTCCCCGCCTCATTGGTCCAAATCAATGTTGGTCGTGTGGTAATACAGTGTGAGACCTGGATAAACAAAATAAGTTCGAGAAAAGTTGAAGACTTTGCCGCTGGCTAGATAGTTAATCCCATCCAGACATAAAAGATCGCCTTTTCCGGATGTGGTCATCAGGTCAGCATATTCAGCCGGCAGCGGCCGAGACTGAATATAATTTTCGGTTGTGCTTCCAACCATGTCATAGGTGTTGCGCAAATAGGTAAAGATTGACCCCGCAGCAATTTCTGCCGAGAGATGCGGCACAATGATTTGTGGAAAGTATGATTCTTCCAAGTCGTACAACTGCCCTTTTAAATAGCGCAGACGCACAACCTGATAAACCGGATCGCCAACTGCTACGTTGCCGCGGCGGGCCAATGCCGCAGTTGCTGGAATCAAAGCAAATTTGACGACTTTCGATTTAAGCGGACCGCCTTTGACCATCGCGGTTTGATCAAACCCGATTGACATATTCAAGACGGCACTTGATTGCTCCGAATGATCAATGACGTAGTAGCCACTGCCCTGCACTCTGCGCACGAGTCCATGGGCAAAAATGACATCCAGCGCCTTACGAATAGTGTTGCGGCTGGCTTGATAGCGATTCATCAACACTTGCTCGGTCGGCAACTTCACTGGATACTTACCAGCCAGAATATCTTGAATCAATTGCTCTGCAATATCGTGATACATTTATGACCCCCTCCAAAGGTGTGGTTTTGAAAACGCTTGTAAAGTTTGTACCTACGAATTATAATAGCACAAGAAACAGAAAACGATTACATTTTTTTAAAAAGGAGCCGAAAAAAATGGCAGAGAAAAAGATTATGTTGGTCTGCGCCGCTGGTATGTCAACAAGTATGCTGGTTGCGCGCATGCAAAAAGCCGCCGAAAAAGATGGCGTTGAGGTCAATATTTTTGCAACCGCCGCTTCCGATGCAGACAACAAATTAGCTGAGGAAAAACCAGATGTTCTGATGTTAGGACCTCAAGTCCGCTATCTTGAAGGTCAATTCAAAAAGGATCTCGATATTCCGGTTGATGTGATTAACATGCAGGATTACGGCTTGATGAACGGCGAAAAAGTCCTCAAGGCGTCCTTGAAGGCAATTGCAGATGGTAAACAAGGAGAAGAAGCATAATGAGTGAAGAAGATCAGAACCTCGAAACTGTCATGGGCTTGATCATGAATGGTGGCAACGCCAAGAGTTCTGCCTTTGAAGCTATTCACGCAGCCAAAGCAGGCGATTTTGAAAAGGCCGACGAAAAGCTTAAAGAGTCCGACCACTTTCTGACTGAAGCCCACAACGTTCAAACAGGCATGTTAACTGCTGAAGCCCAAGGCGATCATGCTAATGTGACCTTGTTAATGGTTCATAGTCAGGATCATCTGATGAATGCCATCACCTTCCGCGATTTAGCTGGTGAAATGGTTGATTTGTACAAACGATTAAGCGAGAAAGAAGCCTAGGCAAACAAATAAGCCTTCGCCACGCGATGACGCATGAAGGCTTATTTGCAGTGGCCATTGTGAATAAACGGCTGTTATGAAATCCCAAATAATCGCACCAAAAAGGCGACTCAGCAAATGAGCCGCCTTTTTAATACTATATGTTATTTTTGCTGGCGACCTGCCTGCCATTCTTCCCGCAGAATGCCATACTTAACAGAGTCCCAGTAACGATCCTGATAATAACGAACTTGTCGGACACGCGCTTCCTCCTGCATGCCAACTGCTTTAGCCAAACCGATCATCCGATCATTGCCTGACCAGGTGGTGATACCTAAATGCGGCAAGTTGACGAGTCCGAAGATGCGATCAATCCACTGATCCAGCGCATCTTGCCCATAACCTTTTCCCCAATTAGCCGAGTCATAGATAACGATGCCAAGATCCAGCCACCGCTGCAGATCGCCATCTTCATAATGGGCAGAGACGACCCCAATCAAAACGCCGTTTGACCAAATACCGTTGACAAATGGATTGGCAACCCATTGAAAGCCAGTTTGATTGGCCTGATTTTCCTGCAGTTCTTGTAGTGTCGGTACTTCTTGGTTAAAATACGGTCCGTCCCACTGATGCCATTCAGCCTTTGGATCAGAAAAAGCCACCTTCCACAGTGTTTCTAGATCTTCAGATTGAAAATGTTTTAGCGTCACTGTCATGCGTTCACCGCTCCTTTGATGTTTGTTAACAACATACCACAATTATTGCCCAGGAAATAATGCAATCGTCAACTATGTTAATGTCAGTATAGCGGTAAACGATTCGAGTTAATCTTAGATAAGGAGTGAATCTCATAGTGGCAGATTATATTAAAGATATCCGGACAAAGGTTGGTCATGCGCCCTTGATTATGGCTGGCGTGATTGGCATCCTGACCGATCAGGCTGGGCGCGTTCTACTCCAACAACGCAGCGATTTTACCGGTGAATGGGGCTTGATTAGCGGGACGATCGAATACGGCGAAACCCCTGCCCAGACGATGGTGCGTGAATTCAAAGAAGAAACCAATCTGGAGGTTGAAGTTGTCCGGTTGCTTGGCGTTAATGGCAATCTCACCCTCACCTATCCAAATGGCGATGTTGCCCAATGGTTGTGCCCGGTGTTTCTTGTGAAACAATTAAGCGGTGTGTTAAATAGTGACAACAGTGAGACTGAAGCCTTAAAATTTTGGGATCCAGCAGCCGCTCCTGACCTGTTTAATCAACAACATCGGGAAGTCTTGGCGCACTTTATCGCAAATGAAACGGGGTATTTTGATTGAATCGATTGATCATTCTGCGTGGCAATTCAGGCAGTGGTAAAACCACCACCGCAACCGCCTTGCGTACCCAACTGGCCAATACGCTGCTAGTATCTCAAGACGTCGTGCGCCGTGACATGCTCGCCGAAAAAGACAAACCGGGCAATCCCACAATTGAACTAATTGAAACGATTGCTCGCTTTGGATTGCAGCATCAGCGAACTGTCATCCTTGAGGGGATTCTGTCGGCAGCACGCTATGGCGACATGTTGAAAACACTCATTGCAGAAGCTGATCAAAGTCTGGTTTACTACTATGACCTCTCGTTTGATGAGACTTTGCGCCGCCATGCCCATCGCGCAAAAGCCAAGGAATTCGGAGCCGACGTCATGCGTGACTGGTATTTGCCCCATGATCGTTTAAATGTGCCGACTGAGCAGCTCATTTCTGCCGATTGGTCGCAAACCATGGTCGTCAACCACATCTTGACCGATCTGGCTGGATTGAACAATACAGAATCTGTTAAACCCATTCACTGACAAAAGACAGCAACTCGCGGGCTCTTTTCCAAACTGATTTGATAGCGTCTTCCTGTCCTTAACGGCGGGCAAAATCAGCATTGGCATAATCGGGCAAAATATTATTGTTTTCATGGGTTTCGGACTAGAATGGGTTCGTAAAGGTTAGTTCATTATTAGTAATGGCTATAACGCGCTCGTCAGCACAGCAGCTTGCATGTAAGGACCCTGCTCGCAATGGTCAAAGTACGACCATCACGAACAGGCCCACTTACACTCCGGTTACTGACCGGCTGCTCACCCCGGAAAATTCTGCTTTGATTCTGATTGACTACCAACCGACACAAATTGAATCCATCGGTTCCATGAACCATCACGCTTTGATCCAAAATGTTGTGATGACGGCCAAGTTGGCTAAAACGTACAATGTGCCAATTGTTCTCTCTACTGTTAACGTTAAAAGCGGACGCAATAAAGACACCATCCCCGATTTAAAAAAGGCCCTCGGCGATATACCAAGTATTGATCGCTCTTCGATTAATGCTTGGCAAGATAAAGAGTTTGTCGAAGCAGTCAAGGCAACTGGCCGTAAGAACTTGGTTATCGCGGCCTTATGGACAGAAGCCTGCCTAACCTTCCCAACAATTGATGCTTTGGCTGAAGGCTATCATGTTTATCCTGTCGTGGATGCTGTTGGCGGCACCTCACAAATTGCTCATGAAACTGCTTTACGCCGCGTTGAACAAGCAGGTGCACAATTGACCACAAATGCCCAACTGGCTTGCGAATGGCAGCGCGACTGGAACCGAACCGACACTGTACCGGATTTTGTTAAACTGCTACTGGGTGCAGGCGACTTTATCAATTTAGGCGACTAGCTTTTTAACAATATGACATGAACGGGGCTGATTAAAGCAGCCCCGTTTCGTTTCTTATCGCTTATGATGTGTACCTGCCATGACATCGCATGATGCCATGAACAGGTACCTTATTTTATTGGTGAGCGTGAGCCAGAGCGATTAGTCACCGAAGCGTAAGCGGCCTCTGGCGTGATGGCCGGTCTTTGGCCATTGCGACTGAGGTCCTTACGCGCAGGTGACTGCTCTGGCGAACGCGTTATGGTTAGGGGGATTCAACATGCAACGTTCTGAAACGGCACCAAAACGTTGGTGGCTACTGGTCGCGCTGGGCTTTTTTGCCTTCATGACCAATCTCGACGGTTCAATTGTGAATATTGCCGTGCCAATTATGGCCAAGGATCTCAAAGTCCCCGCCAGTCAGATGGAATGGACCGTCTCGCTGTATTTAATCGTTTTAAGTGCGCTGCTATTGCCCTTTGGTAAACTTGGTGATCGCATCGGTAAGCAGCGGATTTTTAAATGGGGCACCGGTACATTTGTCTTAGGTTCCTTGATGGCTGGGATTAATCTCGGCTTTAATTTTTTGATGTTAGCCCGGATGATCCAGGCACTTGGCGGGGCGATGACTTTGGCGAATACGTACGGGATCGTCACCTCGACTTTCGCACTTGCTGAACGTGGCCGGGCAATGGGAGTTGTGAGTACCTTCGTCGCATTGGGTGGTGTCGCTGGTCCAAGTCTAGGCGGTTTGATTTTGGCCCATTTCAGTTGGCCAATGATTTTTCTCATCAACGTTCCTATCGGCTTAATCGCATTGGGTGTCTCCTTGTGGTCTATGAACAATGGCATCTCACAACGCGGTACGTACGATGGTTGGGGAATGATTTTGCAGGCAACAGCGATTGCAAGCGGTTTTTGGGGACTGAATCTTGCTCAGCAAAGCGGTTTTGACGATCCAGTTGTCCTTAGCACCCTTGCATTGGCAGTCGTTGCTCTCATCGCCTTTATCGTCTTTGAGCAACGGCAACAAACACCATTGCTTCCTTTGCGTATTTTCCGTGTCCGTATTTTCACACTCGGTGTGGTCACTGTCTTCTTCATCTTTATGGTGCAGTTTTTCAGCACAGTGCTGATGCCGTTCTACCTTGAAGATGCTCGTGGCCTGACACCAAGTACGGCTGGCACGCTATTATCGCTTTATCCACTGATGATGGTCTTCTTCGCCCCGTTTGGCGGTTGGCTGGCCGACAAATGGAACGTCCCGGCAGTTGCTTTGCTCGGCAGCATTTTTATCGCTGTCGGCAGTCTTATCGGTGCCACGTTGAAATTAAACGCACCGTTGACCATTTACATCATCAGTACACTCCTTGTCGGCATCGGCAGCGGTCTTTTTCAATCCCCAATTGGCGATGTTGTCATGTCAGTTGTTCCGAAAAATCAGCTTGGCATCGCTGGCAGTTTCAATGCGCTCGCACGCAATCTTGGGATGGTCAGCGGCACGGCGGTTGCGACAACAGTGCTCTTTGGCACGATGAGTCAACTTGCTGGCAGCCGCGTAACGAACTATCCAATAGCACATCCCGAATTCTTTATCAGCGGTTTACAAGTTGCCATGATTGTCGCTGCTGTGCTCGCTATCCTCGGAGCCATCGCCATCGGCCTGACAATCAAACCGTGGCAGGCACACGAAAAAAACTAGTGTCAGTTTTCATGACAGTTCATCCGTCAGAACACCTCATTTTCCAATGAAAGCAGACGATTGTTTCGCCGGTAAATCAACGTTCGTGCAACAAGTCCACTTTTCCCTTCGGCTCAAAAAGTGCTAGCATAAAAGTATTGTGTCCGCTTGCACAGCGTCAGCAGACGTGCTTAGGAAGCATAACCTGAATGGCCCAGTTTTGACTATTTATGACTGGCATGCTTACATGTAGGTTGCTGCGACTGTGGGCGTATTCTAATGACGGAGGAAAACAGCCATGAAAAAGAACCACACCTCGACAGCCTGGTTGACTTGGGGCATCATGCTGGTCGGTGCCAATCTGCGGCTGCCCATCACGATGATCCCACCGTTGCTGCCGACAATTAAGCAAACACTCGGCCTGCCTGCATCCATGGCAGGTATGCTGACAACCATTCCATTGCTCATGTTCGCGCTGGCCTCACCGTTAATCGCCAAAATGGGTAATCGTCGTGGTAATGAATGGAGCTTGCTGGTAGCGCTGGTTATCTTGTTGGCTGGTAGCCTGCTGCGAATCATTCCCAGCTTGACAGCTTTAATTGCTGGTACTTTGCTCATCGGACTTGGTATTTCTGGCGGTAATGTCCTTTTACCGGCAATCATCAAGGACCAATTTCCCCACGCTATCGGTGCTAAAACCAGTCTTTATACCGTGACGATGGGACTTATTGCGTCCCTCGGTACTGGACTCGCAGGATTGCTAAATCAGCAATTCAACATGCAGATCACGCTGGCAGCTTTTTCGTTAGTCGGCGTCTTTGGATTACTCGTCTGGGCGTTGGCCTTCCGCACACTACCAAAGAAAGCAGCTCGGCAAGACGTCCAGCGCAAAAATATCGCCGTTTCGCGATCCATGCTAGCGTGGTGGATCGCTTTATTCTTCGGCCTGCAAAGTTTTCTCTACTATTCTTTGCTGACTTGGCTGCCAAGTCTTTGGCAAGCGGCCGGTTTCTCCCAAATCGCGGCAGGTAATCTGGCTACCATTTTTCAGCTGAGCGGGATGCCGGCAACATTATCCATCCCATTCATTGCTGAGAAGCGCCATGGCCTCTTATATAGTGTCTGGGGCATCATGCTAGGCTTTGTACTAGGTGCTTTGGGTATTCTTATCCCTGGGGCGAACTTTGGCTTAAACGTTGGCTACGCGCTGCTCATGGGCGTTGCTTCTGGGGCCGCTTTTGCCATCTGCATTGTCTTTTTCCAGAAGAAAACCGCCGATGCTTATGAAACAGCTAGTCTCTCTGGCTTTGCTCAAAGTGTCGGCTACTTATTTGCGGCGGTTGGTCCAGTATTATATGGCTTCATCCAAACGGCTACAGGTTCGTGGGATTTATTGTTGTGGCTGACAGTCGGGCTAACGCTGCTGATGTTTGTGGCAGGGCTGATCATCAATGCGAACCATCGGATTTTTCCATCAAAGGTGAATAGATAGCGCTTGCAAGTTTCTATTACTTTTTTTACACTAAGCATGAATGGCTAAGGAGGTCACAAAATGGCAATGACAACGACAATTGGTAAAAGTACGGTCACAACCGGGAAACTAGGTTTAGGCACCAATAAAGTCGGCGGCCACAACTTGTTCCCTAATCTGCATGACGAAGATGGCATCGCCGTCGTGAAAGCCGCGCTTGACCACGGCATTGACATGCTCGATACCGCTTATATGTATGGTTTAGGACAGTCGGAAAAATTAATCGGTGAAGCCACACAAGGCTATGATCGCAGCAAAATTATTCTGGCAACCAAGGCAGCACAGGATCCGCACAATGATCTCAAACCAAATAACGATCCCAAATTTTTAACGCAAGCAATTGATGATGCTTTGTTACGCCTTAAAACCGATTACCTTGATATTTTCTATATTCATTTTCCTGATGACAAAACTGACAAAGCGGAGGCGGTCAATGCCATTGCCAATGCCCGCAAGGCCGGCAAGGTTCGGGCGATCGGCGTTTCTAACTTCTCATTAGACCAAATCAAAGAGGCCAACCAAGACAATCAGGTTGATGTCGTTGAAGACAATTACAGTTTGGTACATCGCGATGCTGAGCAAAACCTGTTCCCGTATTTGAATGAACACCAGATCAGTTTCGTCCCATACTTTCCACTCGCATCCGGCTTGTTAACTGGTAAGTATGGCCTTGATGATGCTGACAAGTTTAGTCGACGTTTCTCGGCAGATCAGTTCAAGACCATTCTTGCCGCTTTGCGAGAAGTCGATGGCATCGCTGATGCCCATCAGGCAACCTTGGCTCAGGTTTTCTTGGCTTGGTACATGAAGAATCCGGCCATTGCGGTTGTGATTCCCGGTGCCCGCCTACCTGAACAAGCTACAAGCAATGCTAAAGCTTTAGACGTCAATTTACGCGATGCTGAATATGCATCTATTGACGAGTTGTTCAAAAAATTCCGTGCTGAATAATCACGCATTGTTCTAGGCTACAGACTTCGCACAATCCAAAAAGCAGCCCGCTTCCAGCATGTCACACATGCGGAAACGAGCTGCTTCTTTTTATTATCAAAAAACGGATGGTGAGCAGGCATCACTCACTTTTTGCGTCTAAACGCCCGTTTGATAACCTGCCAAAACGTCAGTGATTGTACAATTTTATCTGCCGGGAAATGATTTCTGATGGCGCGCAAAACGCGTTTCGGATCTCTTGCCGCGAAGGTATATGTCCCATTTTTCTTCGTTTTGATTGCAAACCGTGGGATCCATTTGCCCTTAAAGATCACCGACGCAATGACCAAATCAATCTCATTCCACGGGATCTGATAGAAATCGCGCACGTTTTTTTCGTTGAAAAATTCAAACCCTTTATCGCCGATCATGATCTTGCCATATGTCGGCATCCCCATGAAGGCCGTGCCTTCGACCACTAATTCGGACTTCGTGTTGATCGATTGAACCATTTTCCGCCATCCTTTTAAACTCATCTTGAACGATTTTTTACTGATGGAGACGACTCGGTCTGTTCTCCAAACGCGATTACAGTTGCAGAAATCTCCTGTTCACGCTCTAAACGCGATCGCCAGCCCAGAAACCTGCGTGTAAGGACCTTGGGCGCAATGGCCAAAGCCCGGCCATCACGCCCAAGGCCGCTTACACTCCGGTTTCTAACCGGGCTGGCTCACGCTCTGGTTTAAACGCGATCACAGTCGCAGAAATCTCCGTGTAAGGGCCTCAGACATAAATGGCCAAAACCCCAGCCATTTATGTCTGAGGCCACTTACACTACGATTTCTAACCGCTCCTGTTCACGCTCTCCATTATAAAACAAAAACCCAGACTTTGCGCCTGAGCTTCCGTGATTCTTTGTTCGTTTTAACGGTTGATATTACATCAAGCCGACAACGTGGAAGACAACCCCGACAACGAACAGGCCAAGGATAATCACAATTGGAGAAACCTTCTTCTTCAGTAACCACATGCAGAACAAGGTCAGCAGTAAGCCCATCAAACCAGGAATCAAGCTATCCAAGTTATCTTGCAGCGTTAAGACCTTATTCTTGGTCAGTGACAGACCTTGAGATTGTAATTCCAAAGCCTTCTGAATACCCTTGGATCCACTTGGTAGTGAACTCCAGTCGATGTAAGCACCCTTTTGGTTAGGTACGTCTGATACGACTGGTGTGAATTTGACAGAAACCCAACGGTTAACCAGCGACCCTAAGATAAACATCCCAAGAATCGTGGCACCCTTCGTAACTTCTTGCAACAAACCACCGGAAAGATCTTCGGTAATCTTGCTCCCAGCTTTGTAGCCAAATTCCTGCGTGTACCACAGGAAAGCCATACGAATTGCATTCCAAAGCACGAAGTACAAGATTGGTCCCATGATGTTACCAGCCATTGCCAATGATGCAGCTAAAGCACCAATAATTGGCTTAACCGTGAACCAGAACACTGGATCGCCGACACCAGCCAGCGGACCCATCATCCCAACTTTGACACCCTGAATCGCCTTGTCATCAATTGGCGCCCCATTGGCACGTTCTTCTTCCAGTGCCATAGTAACACCAATAATTGGTGATGCCAGATATGGATGCGTGTTAAAGAATTCTAGATGCCGTTTCAAAGCAGCGGAACGGTCTTCCTTGGTATGATACAAACGTTTCAGTGCCGGAATCAGGGTGTAAGCCCAGCCACCGTTCTGCATACGTTCGTAGTTCCAAGAACCTTGAATGAAGGTTGACCGCCACCAAACCTTGATTCGGTCGCTTTTAGTTAAATGAACTTCTTCAGCCATGTTTGTCAACCTCCTTCTTAGTAGTTGTCAATGATGTCGCCGACAGGATCACCGGCACCACTATTCGAGCTGCCGCCTTTGCTTGAGCCGCCGCCCATTTTGGACAGAGCCAAGTAAATCAACGCCAGAGAGATCCCGATGGCACCAAGGCCGATCAGGGTAATCTCTTTAACTGTTGCCAAAACAAAACCAAGCGCAAAGAATGGCCATACTTCACGGGTCGCCATCATGTTAATAACCATGGCATACCCAACGGCAACAACCATGCCCCCGCCAATGCCAAGGCCAGCGGTCAACCAGTCAGGCATTCTTTCAAGCAATGCCCGAACAGGACCAGCACCAACGGCTAGAATCAAGCCAGCTGGAATGGCAATACGCAGGCCTTGCATGCAGATCGCAATCCATTGCCACATATCAATCTTCCGGAAACTGCCTTCTTCAGCAGCTGCATCCATAAAGTGAACAATCGCGGTTGCCAAGGTACGTACCAAAGTGGTCAGCAACAAACCGGCAACAGCCAGTGGAACCGCAATCGCGATCGCTGAACTGATACCTTTTGTGCCCTGACCGCCAAGAACCAGAATAATAGCAGATGCAACAGATGCCAAAGCGGCATCAGGTGCGACAGCAGCGCCAATGTTGGCCCAACCTAAGGCAATCATTTCCAATTGGCCGCCTAGAATCAAGCAAGGTGCCAAATTGCCGGTCACAAGTCCGATCAACGTGCACGCGATAACTGGCTGATGGAAATGAAATTCATCCAAAATACCTTCCATACCAGCAAGGAATGACACGATGAGGACCAGAATGACTTGAATAAAGTTTAAAGTCATAAGTCTTCTTCCTCCGTTTCAAAAAAATTACTTCTGTGCATTCAGTTCGTCTTGGGCTTTCTTCAAAATTGCATCCATGTTTTCGGCATGGTCTGCAGGCACCTTGCGAACATCAAATTTGACACCGTCTTTTTCCAATTGATGGAAAGTGTCGATATCTTTTTGATCAAAGGCCAACACCTTATTCGGCTGAACCTTACCAACTGAATGGGACATGGAACCAATGTTAAGTTCCTTGAGTGGAACGCCGCCTTCGATTGCTCGAAGTGCATCCTCAGGTGTTTCAAATAATAGCAATGCACGTTGCCCGCCGAAATGCTTATCGTCTTTAGCGATCTTAATCATCTGATCGATAGGAATAACATGCGCCTTAACGCCCGCTGGTGCAGCTTCCTTAATCAGATTCTTTCGCAAGTCGTCTTTAGCAACTGAATCAGAGACAACAATGATGCGTGTCGGGTTGGTTGTCTTGGTCCAGGTTGTGGCAACCTGACCATGTAGCAACCGAGAATCAACCCGCGCCAGAACATACTCAAGTGAGCCTGGCTGACCAGCATTCGAAGTAGTTGGTGCTGCTTGGGCAGCTGGCTTCGTCACTTTGTCCAGTGATTCTGGCTTGATCTTGATACCTTCACGTCCAGCATCGAGCAGATGTGCTGCAATATCCTGTGCAGAATCCATCGAAAGTCGTGAACCATACGCTTCAATCAGCATCGGTAAATTCAGTCCGGTCACGATTGCCCATTTATCCTTATGCGCCTCATAAATCGAGTTCGCTTGGTTAAATGGTGAGCCGCCCCATAAGTCGATCAAGAAAAGCACTTCATCGTCTGGGTCGAACTTAGCGATCGCATCTTCGAGGTGCTTGTGTAAGTCATCTGGACCTTCATCGGGCATGAAGGTCACAGCTTCGACTTTTTCTTGCTCACCGAAGATCATTTGACCGGATTGCTTGATGCCAGCAGCGAATTGGCCGTGACTAGCAAGAATAATTCCGACCATTTTTACGCCTCCTAAAAATTTGTGGTTGCCTTGAAAATAATATCTGCAATAAACGAAAATAATCTAAAAAACAAGGCTTCCCAATAGAATAGTATGACGTCCTTCGCACAGCTATGCAAGCATTTTCACTTGAAAAGGGTGCATAAAAAGAAGCGCATACATTCTCTATGCACTTCTGAAAAGCGATTTCGCTGAATTGGTCTATTGGTAAGTACCAATTTTGCCTATGTTGGATTAAGCCTTTTGCGAATATTGATCGGAATCGGTAAAGACTGGGTCCAAAATTTTAGTGCTCATCCAAATCAAAACCAAAAATAATCCTGTCGCCAACCCTGCCATAACGATCCAACTAACATGAGCACTAGCAAGGTTCGCAATCGTGAAGAAAATCACTTGTCCTACTGGCATGCCGATCAATGCTGCCAGGTTGACCACCCCTGCTGTCGTACCCATCTGCTGTTCAGGCACTTGCCGCATCATCACGGTGGCTAAACGTGGATTGATTTTACCCATCAGATATGCCGTCACAAAGCTGAACCCCAGTGCCGCCATGATCGAATGGAGCAGGAAAAAGCTGCTGCTTAAACCCACTATGGCCGCCATCAGCAGACTTAGCAATTTGAACGTGCTCAAGCGCTGCAAACCATCCTTGGCAAATAAAGCTCCAAAGATAAGGCCGACAGAAAACACAACATTGATGATTGCAACGGTGGTTCCAAAGTCGCGCAGCCATAAGTCTGGCTCCTGCACAAGCGTGATATTCATCAACCCGTCAACGGATGAGCCAAGCGTATTGACTAACATCGCGAAGAGAATAACCGCGAATAGGAATTGATTGCCAGCAAGAAACTTAAGAACTGCCCGGATGTTACCGATAACTGGCTGTGACTTGCCCGTTGTCACTGGCGGTTCTGCTTGCTTCAATTGCTTTTTTCGGAAGACAAGCGTCACAGCTGCTAGTAAAAAGGTCAACGCATTGAGCAAGCCAAAAAGTGCGTAATTGTGATTCAATAACACGATCAAACTGGCTCCAAGCCCTTGAAAAACCAGTTGCACGGTTGAACTCGTTGCACTTTGGAAACTTAAGGCAGTGTTAAGCTCTTTTGCGGGAATCAAGCGATGCAGGAGCGGCAGCGTCAAACCATTGCCGTACTGACCTAACGAATCGGAAACAATATTGATTAAAAGTAATGATAGAAATAGCGGAAAACTGGCCGGTAGTAAAATCATGACCGCTAAACTTAGGAACAACAACATTTGTCCCAAACGGGTTGCCACCATGTGCCAAGTTTTAGCATGTGTCCGATCTGCCAGACTCCCAGTTAAAAGCGACAGCATGGTCGGCACGCTGGTTGCCATGGCGGCTAACGTCACCGCCAGACTTTTGAACGGCATAGTTGCGGCATAAATGATGAACACAATATTATAGAGGCTATCACCAATCCCACTTAACAAACTGGCATTTAAAATCGCACGATACCCGCGATTGGTAAGATATTCATGCATCTCAATCTTCCTCCTCAAGGTGCTTACTGGTTTCTAGACACGCCTATGAGCTTTCAAAACGCGTTCACTGCCGCAGAAACCTGCTCATAAGGACCGCAACCTTAAATGGCCAAAACCCCGCCATTTAAGGTTGCGCCCGCTTATGTTCCGGTTTCTAAACGCGCCAGTTCACGCTCTGCTTATTTGTATCTAGAGTGTACGCAGGGTAAAATCGGATTGAGGTGAAATTCCACTATGGTAGAAAAAATAAAGGCCACAGATGGTGCGGTTTTTCGGCAGTTGCGACATAATCATCAGCTAACCTTAGCGCAAGTGGCAGACGACCATAATTCGATTGCTTTTATCAGTAAATTTGAGCAAGGCAAGTCTAATATCAGCTTTTCGCGTTTAACCCATTTGCTGTATCGCATTAATATCTCTGTCGAAGAATTTGTTTTTATCCGTGATCTTCAATCCGGCGTTGTGCCGACATCGAATGATCCTAATTTTGTGTACAACACCTTAACGCATCGCGCCTTTGTCGAAGTGCTTGACTATCAGAATCGCTTTTCAACTCAGGAACCGACACCAGCAGACTATGCTTATTTCCTCAAAAAGGAGCAGGAATGGCAAGCTCGTTATGCCCAAGACCACAACCGCCAAACCCGCTTCGAGCTGATCAGCATTCAACTTTTTCGGCTAACCATGATTGATCGGGTTAACCAATTAAACCAACCATCTCCATTCAAAAGTGTCGCTGACGCTATGGCCCAGCTTCAGGCTTTGGCAAAGCCAGTCGTAAGTTATCTTTATTCGGTCGAAACATGGAACTACTTTGAACTCTATTGGTTTCGCCATCTCATGGTCGCTTTACCGACAGCCACGATTCAAAACTTACTGCCACTTGCCATCAAACGCTCAGAAAAGTATCGTGCTTTTAACCAAATCCGCAATATCCGAATCAGGACACTTTTTGCGGCCTTTTCCGTTTTTATTAATGATCGGCAGCTCACCGATGCGAAAAAAACGCTCGATACTGCCAAGACTTTATTGCATGACAGTGACGATTTGACCAACGCCGCTATGTTACTTTTTTTACGCGGTTGGTATCACGTCATTGCCGATCAGCCTGAAATTGGCTGGGAGTTGTGCCATCAGGCTATTAGCTTGGCACACATCCTTGACCAGCCTAAACAAGAACAACAGCTGCGTTATTCATTAGAATTTATTCATCAAAATGTCAACAATCCGGAAAAAAGTGCTTTCTTCCTTTAAACTTATTTATCGGCAGTTGAAGTTTCACGTGGAACTTTTGAGCATTTGCAAGACACGCTTCTGGCAATCTTCGCACTAATGGCGTCCTAATGGCGTCAAAAATCGGTACTGGAAAGTGTCTTTTCTCAGTACCGATTTTTCACTGCATGATTGCTGGCGCGGATCTTTAAGCTTCTTGGCTACACCCTTTTGCTGCTGCAAGCCGTTCAATTGCAGGAAGCCACGTCGCCGTCCATGCTGGTGCTCCCAATTGCGCCAGCATTTTTTTTAATTGCAAAAACTCTTGCCGTCCTTGTAACGCCACCACTTTGTCGGATGAATAAATCATAAGTAATCGTTTCACACAAGCAATCTGAAACTCAATGCCTAGATCACCAACAGTTGCTTGCCCGATAAGATTCAAGGCATTTCGTGCCTCAGTCAATTTACCCGCTGCCACATAGCGAAGCACAGCCGCTAGAAACGTGCGGTTAGCAAGATTAAAATGATCCTGCGGCGTGTTAGGACGTTGAATCTGATTTGAAAAAGCAGCTATCAATTGACTCAGCTCATCCAGGCCAATAATTTTAGCCAATTGGACGGCAATCAGTCGTAATAGTAACGACCAGTCAGCCGTCGTCATCAGCAATGACTGCGCTTGTGATTGCTCATGCGGTAAAATTGAAAAGCGTTCCGGCGCGTCATTATGTAAGGTCAAATGCAACAACAGGCGTTGATTAACATTGGCGAGTGGCAATTGACGTAAAATGCTGGCCCATTCCTGAACGTCAGCGTGACGCGCAGCCGCCAAATAACGTTGTAAAAAAGGTTGCTTATCCCTAGAACGAGGTTTTGCAAACACATCCCAATCTAAATTCAACTGATCCAACAACAAAAAGAAACGATCAGCAGCTAACTGTGAGGTACCATTTTCAAACTTTGACAAACTTGACACCGATAAAATCCCATGCGCTGCCATTTTTAAAGTCAGTCCTCGTTCCCTACGTAATAACTTAAATTGTCTGCCAATCGTCATCTCGCAGCCCCCTCCTCCTTAAGAAACCGCTGCCAACTAGTTGTTAACAATTGAGCAAAAAATGGTGACTCTAATAACCGCAAACTGGCTAACAGTTGCTCAACCGCTGCCGTTGCTGCTCGATGCTTACCGCGATGGTACACCAATAATTGCTGCTGATACCGAAGCATCAATCGGGAATAGAGATCATCCGGCGGCACTGGCATACTGGTCGCAATGGTTAGCAAGCGAACTGCTTCACTAAACTCACGCCGATGGATCAGTAACGCAATGCTATTCGTGAGAATCGCCCACAAATATTGATCGCGCGTCCGGTGACTCTCGGTTTTTGGCATATCCAGTAACATCCCTGCCACTAAACTAACCAACTGTTTACTGTCGAAAAGCACCAACGTCGCCGCAAAAAGATCCAGCTCATAAAGTCCCCAGTGCTTAATTCGTTTTAAGTAACGCATAACGTCAGTCTTCATGGCTGGTGTTGTTTGAAAACTCGGGTCACTGAACCCGTTGTGCGCCATGATGTTAATCTGATTAAGTCGGTAAAAAATAAGCCCCGTTTCCCGCCATAACCGATACTGTCGCTTAGCCAATGCCAGTAGCGCCGGTTTCCCAGCAACAGTCGCCCGGTTCACCTGCTGGAAAAAGTTATCCCGATTCAAGGCGCGGTATCCTTGTTGAATGGATTCAACGTCTTGATCAAACCGTGTTAATAATTTTAAAACAACTGCCGCACTCAGTTGCGTCTCCCCACGTTCAAACCGCGACAAAGTTGCAGCTGTCGTAATCCCAGCTGCAATTTCTTCTAATGAATCATTTTCCTCGAGACGTAAAGCCCGCAAATATGCCCCGATTTTGACATGTTCTTCTGGCATCAGCACCCGACCCTTTTATGAGAACTTTATTAGACAAACTTAACACGTTTTGCCATTTTTTCAAAATATCTTACTACTTATTGCACCTCAAATTTGAATATTTTTGTTTTTAAACGCTGCCTAAACATGGGTGCTAGTCCCAAGAATTTTTTACGCATTTTTCTGATAGACATCAGGCAGTAGCGAAAATTCAATGGACGCGGCCATACCAGCGCCTTAGCCTTGGAGGTCGCTACTCCGAATTTTCACAAAACCAGCTCCGACTATCGAAGCGTGCCCAACAAGCATCAGAAGAGCGAATCCTTCTACTGTGCCATCTAAAACGTGTGAGCAGACGTAGAAACTGCACTTGCTCACGCTCTGCCATTATAAATTGACATCTATCCCTGACTCCGCTAAACTCAATTTTGACATTTAAATACACCACCAAGAAATAGAGGTTGCGGTGGGCAACGAAAACTGGGGAGTGCCGTATCATGTTGAACCAGTTGTAAGTGCCACCGCCGAAATGTTGCACGATATTCGGATCGTGCGCATTGGGCCATGGGTGCATAACCCATGGACTGTCGAAGCACTCGCTTCGGGGCGCTATGATTCTGGTTTATGACTAAAATCGATGGAATCGACCTTTATTGCGGTATCACAACACAATAAGGTCGATTTTTTGTTTCCAGCTCTATTTCCCACTACAAGAAGGGAGAAATGTCAGTTATGAAAAAGCATTGGGTTGCACGTTTAGGCGTGCTGGGGTTCGCCTTGAGCCTCTTACTAGGCAGTTTTGCTGCCACCCCGGTCAATGCTGCTAGTGATAGCGGCACGTTTAAAGTCGGCATGGAGGCTGGCTATGCGCCATTCAACTGGACGCAAACCACCAGCGCTAATAACGCCGTCAAGATTCAAGGTAGTCAGGAATACGCTAACGGCTACGATGTGCAGATTGCACGTAAGGTTGCCAAAGCCTTACACAAAAAGGTAGTCGTCGTCAAAACATCTTGGGACGGATTGCCACCAGCTCTGACTTCAGGCAAAATCGATGCCATCATCGCCGGCATGTCACCGACACCTGATCGTCGCAAGACCATCGATTTCAGTAATCCCTACTACATCTCCAACTTGACGATGGTTGTTCGCAAAGACAGCAAGTATGCCAAAGCCAAGAGCATTGCGGATTTTAAGGGTGCTAAAATCACCGCGCAGCTCAGCACCTATCATTATCAGGCGATCAATCAAATCAAGGGTGTCGTCAAGGAACCGGCTATGAACGATTTTCCAGCTATGCGTGTGGCCTTGGAATCCGGAACCATTGATGGTTATGTTTCCGAAGTGCCTGAAGGGATCACGGCAGAACGTGCTAATCCTAACTTGATGTATATCCATTTTGCAAAAGGTCAGGGTTTTAAAACCGATGCCAGTGACACGAATCTGGCGATTGGCTTGCGCAAGAATGATCCGAATAAAGCAAAGATCAATGAACTACTTGCCACGATTTCAAGTAAAGAACGAGCACAGTTGATGAATGAAGCTGTCGATAACCAGCCATCAACTGAGAGCAATGGCAACTGGTTCATCGCGATTATGAAGCAATATGGTCCAATGCTGTTACGCGGGACAGGCATGACCTTACTGATTTCCCTTGTTGGCACAATCGTCGGCTTTATCATCGGGTTGTTAGTCGGGATTGTCCGGACAACTCCTAAGCCGAAAAAACTCGGTCAGCGCGGCTTACGCGCCGTGATTAACTGGCTGCTGTCGTTGTACATCGAAGTTTTCCGTGGCACGCCAATGATTGTTCAGGCCGCGGTCCTATATTATGGTGCCGCACAAGCTTGGCATTTGAACATGGACCGGACCACCGCTGCCTTATTGATTGTTTCGATCAACACCGGGGCCTATATTTCCGAAATTATCCGTGGTGGGATTATCTCGGTTGACGAAGGTCAATTCGAGGCTGCCAACGCTCTGGGAATGACCCATCTGCAAACCATGATGAAGGTCATTTTGCCTCAAGCCGTGCGCAACTCACTGCCAGCTGTGACCAACGAATTTATTGTCAACATCAAGGATACGTCCGTTCTGTCCGTTATCTCTGTCTCCGAATTGTTCTTCAGTGGTGAGACAATTGCCGGACAAAGCTTCCAATTCTTCCACACCTATCTGATTGTCAGCGCCATCTATCTCATCATGACCTTCACAATTAGTCGCCTATTCCGATTAATTGAAAAGCATCTCGACGGGCCAAAAGATTACAACGTCATGACCAACCAGATGCAGGTCGAAACCCCGAAAACTCGTACGGCAAAGGAGGGCTAATCCATGGCAAACGAACCTTTAATCCAAGTCAAAAATTTAAAAAAGGCCTTTGGCAATCACGAAGTTTTGACCAACATCAATCTGGACGTGAATGCCGGTGAAGTCGTTTCGATCATTGGCCGTAGCGGCTCTGGGAAATCAACACTTTTGCGAAATATCAACCTTTTGGAAACCCCAACTGGCGGGGATATCCTTTTCCACGGAAAAAGTATTTTAAGCGATGAAGAGAAACTAAGCACTTATCGCGCCAAAGTTGGGATGGTCTTCCAGAGTTTCAATCTGTTCAACAACATGACGGTGTTGCAAAATGTGATGGTTCCGCAACAAACGGTTTTAAAGCGCGACGCTGCCACAGCTAAAGCGCACGCCCTCGACTTGTTGAAGCAGGTCGGGATGGATCCATTCATCGCTGCAAAACCGGACCAATTATCTGGCGGTCAAGAACAACGTGTCGCCATCGCGCGGGCTGAGGCGATGGATCCAGAAGTGTTGCTCTTCGACGAACCAACCAGTGCACTTGACCCGGAAATGGTCGATGATGTCTTAAACACGATGACTGCTTTGGCACATACTGGTTTAACCATGATCATTGTGACCCACGAAATGGCCTTCGCGCGCGAAGTGTCCGATCGGGTCGTCTTCATGAACAATGGCGTTATTGCCGAAGCAGGCACACCGGATCAGATCTTCGGCGATCCACAGCAACCTGAAACAAAAGAGTTCTTGAAACGGTACTTGAACCGAATCTAAACCTATGGCTCGATTCTTGGGCAACAAAAAAGGCGTATCGACGATTGTCGATGCGCCTTTTTGTTGTCACTTTACTTTTTTTACTGCTGCTCACGCTTCTGCTTACGGTGTTCACTCCACGTATCCAAGCTCACCACAATAAGAAACAGGAAAAAGCCGCCAACGACCGATTCTAGTGTCAAAATCAAATAACGCATGGCCAAGTAGCCCTTACCGCCTGTGACATCCCGATAGCCGACGTAGCCAAATGTCATGAGAATAGCCAGCCCTAAAACCAGCAACGTGTACATCAGCGTTCGTTTTAAAATGCGTTTGAATGTCGTCATGCGGTGACCTGCTTTCTAATGAGTCTTACTTATTATCTTTCAAAATCGTATCAGCTTGCTTCTGCAAATTCGTCAGCACTGTTTTGGGCTCAGCATTTTTTGAAACGGTTTGGTCCACAGCATCAAGCAAGTTATTGCGGTACGTATTGTAACCAATAAATGGCGTTGAGGAGAACGCATCGTCATAAGCATCCACTGCTGCCTGATAGGTCGGATTCTCTTTCAAGTAGGCTTGATAAGCGCTGGACTGGGTTGCGGTCTTCACAACCGGCACATAACCGCTAGCCTTAGCCCATTGCGTTTGAATCTTGGTGCTCATCAGGAATTTCATGAAGGTAACCGCACCTTTGATCTGATCAGCTGAAGCGCCTTTGAAAACGGAAATCCCATTGTTGCCCAGTACAGAACTGGCCTTGCCAGCAAAGCTTGGCATCACAGCGGTTCCCCAGTGCATGGACTTCGGCGCTGTTGCTGCAATTTGCTGAATTGTCGCACTAGAGCCAAACCCGGCAAAAATTTTACCTTGAACAAATGGCACGTTAAAATAATTGTCCAAGCCGGCAGTGACCGCCGTCTTATCTTTTAACATGGTCGTGATGGCGGTCATAGCCTTGATGCTGGCCGGTGTGTCAATTTTGGCCTGATACTTCGGCGTGATCAGGCGATTACCAGCATCATAGGCCAAGGTTTCAAATTCAAAATCATAACTTTTGTTGAATGCGACCCCAGTAATGCCGTCGTCTTTGAGCTGCTGACTCATTTTAGTCAGTTCTTCCCAAGTCTTGGGCACGCTGAGATGGTACTTATCCAAAATATCCTTGTTATAGAACATCAATCGTGTCCCAGTGGCAAATGGAATTTGGTAATATTTACCTTCATACTTCAAGTTTGTCGCAATGCCCGGATAAATGGCTTTGAGCTCATTTGCGGAAAATTGTGACTTCACCTGACTGTCAATGTTAACTAACATCCCGTCATGCACGTATTCAGGAATAATCGTATCAGTTACCTGCCCAATGGTTGGCAACGTGCGAGATTTCGCTGAAGCCAGATACTTTTTTTGTAGGTTATCATAAGACCCTTGCGAAGTAGCAACAACTTTGTACTGCTTTTGACTGCTGTTGAACGTCTTGATATAACCTTCAAGGGCCTTGTTATAATTTCCTGTCATGCGGTGCCAGAATGTAATCGTCACTGGCCCCTTTGTACTCTTTTGCGCTGAACTGCCGCTACCGCAAGCAACCAGCAGGACTGCCATCAACACTGTCGCAAACCCAAGCAACCAACGTCTCTTCATCATTTTCCCTCCATCATCGCGGTTTGTCGTGAACAGAGACAACTTGACCTATCCCTATTCGGATATAAGTGCGTTGTCGTCAACCACGAATAGTATACCAATACTTACCGGATCAAGGGGAACTAAAGTCAAAAAAAAGAAAGCGTATGCCTTCTTTTTTAGCATGAAGCTATGGGATGATGTCAGGCTTGTTCTTCGGTCAATTTTAGATAGAAATTAGCCAGTGTCATCGTGCGATATGGTATGACCCAAATTGACGCTAAGCCAAACGTGATCATTTCCAACAACCACCAACCTAAGAAACTGAGGAGCAAAACGAAGAACTCCCACTTATGGCCGTACATCAATTGACGGCTGCGCGTGACAGCCTCGGTGTAGCCAATTGGCTGGCCAGCATCAATGGCATCACGATAAATCAACTGGGCTTGTGAATAAGCCAATCCTTTGACAATCCCGGGAACAACCAATAACAACATCCACAGGCTGACCCAAACGACTTGCAGCAAACCAATCAGCAAGCTGCCGAGAAAATATTCGCCACGTTCAAAAATTTTGAACATCTGCGTCCAGCTAAACCGGTGATCAGATCGACCGCGCAACCCGTCAATCATGGCGAAGCTGACACCGATCATGAGCAGTGCTGTCAGCAAACCGATAAATGTCACTGCTGTCTGCCACATTGCGATGTTGTTCCAATAACCATTTGTCATCATCCGCCGGCTGCCATGAGCCACGACACGGATACCAGCTCGATGCATATTTTCATTAAGCGGGAATGGCACCAGCGCCACAAAGGCTGTCAATAATAATGCCGGTAAACTAATCCGTAAATAATAGCTAAAGTTGGGATTCAGCTCAGCCTTGGCCTGATCTTTTAAAGAAGTACGATCCATAGATATTCCCCCTCTAACTGTGACAAGTCATCACAATCCTTGGGGTTATCATAACAGAAAAAGACGGTTGAGTTATACAAACTTCAACCGGACATTGGGATCAAGTTGCGGTTCACCGGGAACAATAGCAAAGTGATCACCGCTGACTGTTAATTCTGTTTCTGCTTTAAAAAACCCACTCGTATAACTTTTGATCAATACCGGCCCCACCGGCGAATCAAGGTGTGCATCATACACATCGGGTACATTGGTACGCGGTAGAATCAATAAATTGAATTTCGCCTGTCCTGATGTTTTTGATGGCCGTGAATAAGGACCAATACCGTCATTAATATCAAGGATTAGCGCCTTATCAGCATGTAACATCGGCGCCAATCGTGAGGCAGCCACAGCAGATACATTAAGCTCCATATTTTGCCCCCAAAAGTAAAATAATCCTTGTCACCAATATTATGGCGCCCGACCGATCAAGATACAACTCTCTTGTAAAAATTTCACCAAATGCCTAAAATTGGGTTAAACTGAATTTAACCCGATGTGATTTTATTCAGCTAGGACGAGGTGTGCCATGAATATTTATTCGGCTTTAAAGTTTATCCAAATCGATCATGAGCCAGTCAATCACCTGCAAGTTGTCATCACTGATCAAAGCGGCAAGCCTGATGCCGGCATGACCGACTTATTGGCTGACTGCTTGAACAAAATTGACATTTTCGTTGACCTTAGCACAACCGATCGGGTCAGCGATGTGATTGATGACCTCAATCTGCTCACCCCGCTGCCCTATGATGTCCTTGAAGAATATCAAAAAATTCTTGAGCAGCCGATCACCGGCGTCAATATTGCGATGAAAAAGCAGTTGATCGAGTTGATTTACGCACCAATGGTTTAGGTTTGTTTATTTTATCATAATAGCGCGGCCATTTTTACCGGTGTCTTATCCCGGCGAAGATGACGCGCTTTTTATGTGCCTGCGGAATCCCTCTTTAGTAAAAAAGCTTGCCTGATTCTTGTTGTAACAGTTTCACTTAGGTCTATTTTCTGCTATTCTGACGAAAACGGAGGCGAGGAAATGGAACAAACGGGACAAGCGCTACCAGCAACCATTCAACGAATTTGGCGGGCAAGTGCGGCGTTGTGGGCGCTAGTGCTCATGATCATCGGTTTGGGACTCATTGCCGCTTGGTTTTTCTGGCATTGGTCCTTTTGGCTTGGGTTGGGTCTTATTGGCATTGCGATTATTCAACTGCTGTTCCGATTAGCACTTGTGCCGTATCGCTATCGGTTTTGGCGCTACAACATCACGCCAACCGCGGTTTTCTTGCAAAAAGGCTTTTTCTTCCGAAAAAATGAAGCCATTCCGATTTCGCGGATTCAAAATGTCACGTTAGAAGCCGGTCCTTTACTTCAGTGGCAGACACTGCAACAAGTCAACATCGAAACCGCCAGCACCGCCCACGTGATTGATGGTGTGACGCGACCAGTGGCCGACCAATTGCGCAATCAAATCCTCCAATTGGCTCAGGAGGCGCGCGATGAAGACTGACCAACCGCAACGACTCGCGCCTGTCGCGCTACTAATTATTTGGATCAGAGGCTTTATTTCGTGGTGGCCGTTATTTGTTGGCGGAGGGCTTTCAATACTGCGCGCAGACATGAGCTTCAATCAATTTCTATTGTGGGGCGGCCTAATTGTTGGCGTTTTGGTACTCACCCTCATCTGGTCAATCCTGCATTATTTGCGATTTACCTATCTTGTTGCCCCGAACGGTCTGACCATCAACAGTGGTGTGTTGATTCGTAAAGTCAATCACATCCCTTATGACCGTATTCAGACGGTACAACGGCAACAATGGTTTTTTCTAAAGCCACTCGGTCTCGAACAGGTTGCCATCGAAACAGCTGGCAAAGAATCTAAAAAAGCCGAAGGAATGCTCTCGGCCGTGCCAGTAGCCGTAGCTGATGCCATCAACCGCTACCGTCAAGGAAACGTTCAGCCAGTGACACCTGATGCGACTGATAATCAGGCTATCCCTGCTGCACCCGATCAAACAAGCACCACCGCCGCACCAGCAGTGCCTGTGGCAGATGCGGCCTATAAAATCAACGGCCATGATCTTAATCAATACGCGCTCACTTCACTAGGCTTCATCCCCATCATTTCCGGGATTCTTTGGTTAACACAAAAAGCTCAAGAATACCTGCCAGATAGCTGGTACAAGAATGCTGAGCATGCCATCACTGGCTTAGCGGTTTACCTTATTATCGGTCTGACACTTATTATTCTCATTCTAGGTTTCCTGATCTCCTATTTGAATATTATTCAAAAATACTACCACTTCACTTTGGACCGAACCGGTGACGAACTACGAACCAGCCGCGGCTTTTTTCAAACCAATACGGTCAGTGCCCGACTGTCACGCTTGCAGGCGGTTCGCTTTAAGCAGAGCATTTTGCGGCAATGGCTGCATCTTAGCACCGTTCAGGCGTTATTAGCCTCAAGCGCCGCTGATGACCAGCAGAATAATGATCTGGTCCTGATGCCGGTTATCCCAGAACGGCAAGCACTCAGCAGCATGCGGGCATTCGTCAGCTGGTTGCCGGAAACATCACCGAAACTACAGCCAATTCCAGTTAGTAACCGCTGGTACTACATGCGCAACATGGTCCTAGGCCATCTGACACTACTGGTGTTGCCGGCTGTGCTCGCAAGTGTGTTTTGGTTGCACGTCAGTTGGTGGCTGTGGCTGGTACTGGCTGGCTTGATTTGGTTAGTCGTCATGGCGTTGCAAGGTCAATATGCGGCAACCACAGCCGCCATTGCTATTGCGCCACCTAAGCAACTTATCATTCAAGTCGGTGAAATGTGGACAAGGCAACGTTATTTTGTCCGTAAAAAAGACATTCAAGCCATGACGATCAAACAATCTATCTGGATGAAGGCGCGTGGCGTTGCCCATTTAGAGGTGCATATTCGCAAAGGCAACAGCGATCAGACAGTCAACTCCCGCTATATGGCCGTTGATTTGGCCAAGCAGATTATGACTTGGTATCAGCCATTACCATCAGTGCCGCAAGAAGGAGACAATCATGCTGCTTAATCGTATCCAGTACACCCCACCAAAATCAAAAACCGCGTATCCATTCAACTTGCCTTGGCAAGCTTCCTTTCGTGACCTGACATTGTCGCAACCCGTCACGATTTTGACAGGCGACAATGGTAGTGGCAAGTCTACTTTGCTGAATGCTATTGCTGCTAATTACAATGCAATCCTCATGAGCGGGGCTTCCCTTGATGAGGACCCGGAGTATCAAAATAGCCGTGCCTTAGCCCGTTGCCTCAAGTTGACTTGGCAATATCGGACGAAGGCAGGCTTTTTCTTTCGGGCAGATGATTTTATCTCATTCATTCGCGCAACCCGTGGCCGGATCAAATACGCGCAGACACAGCTTGAGCAACTGGCACCCGATAGTTTGGAACGCTTGCCTTATCTCAATACACTCAGTGCCATTCACCATCTTTATCAAGTTGATCTCGACAAGCTTTCCCATGGTCAGGCGTTCCTTGCTTTATTTCGTGCCCGACTGCGTCCAAATGCACTTTACCTGCTAGATGAACCAGAATCACCGCTCACGCCGGAAAATCAGCTCAGTCTATTAGCCTTACTACATGATGCGGTAGAAAATGGCTCGCAGTTTATCATTAGTACACATTCGCCGATTCTCATGGCCTATCCGAATGCACAACTACTGGCGTTGGGTGACACACTAGCACCCACTCAATATGATCAAATCGAACATGTCGCTTTTCTACGTCACTTTTTAGATGATCCGCAACGATTTATTTATCACCTGTTAAACGACTGACCCGTTGCAATCACGCACCTGGCTGTTCTAAGGTGGGGGCGAGCGATCTCCAGCGCGGGTAACTACGCTGGAGATCGCGTTAATGAGGAGGAATAATATGCTGACTTCATCTTGGATCAAACAATTACCGCTGACTGCCATCACGCAAGTCACCCCGGTTGGTGGCGGTGACGTCAATCAGGCATACCGGATCGATACGGCGACAAAGCCTTACTTTTTGCTGGTTCAACCGGGTTATCCTGCTGACTTTTATGCTGGCGAAATAGCTGGCTTAAAAGCATTTGACGAGGCACAAATCTTAGCACCGCGTGTCATTGCTAATGGTCAAATTGAAGGCGATGGTTTTCTGCTACTCAGTTTCCTTACCAGCGGCAATGGGTCGCAACGCGATTTAGGGCGATTAGTCGCGCATTTGCATCGACATCATGAACCAAATGGCCGATTCGGCTTTGACTACCCTTATGCAGGCACCAGCGTCTCATTTACCAACACCTGGACCGATTCATGGGCAGATCTATTCATTCACCAACGCTTGGACAAACTCGCCGCACACCTGCTTAAAAAGGGGCTGTGGCAAGCCGACGATGAAGCAACCTTCCAACAGGTGCGCACCATCATCAGCAAAACACTGGCCCATCATCACAGCGATGCTTCCCTGCTGCACGGTGACTTATGGGGTGGCAACTACATGTTTACTGCCGATGGTCAGCCAGCTCTGATTGATCCTGCAGCAGTATATGGTGATCGCGAACTCGATATCGGGGTAACGACAGTTTTTGGCGGATTCACCCAAGACTTTTACACTGGCTATCAAGAAGTCTACCCACTTGATGCTGGTTATCACTTCCGCCTTGACTTTTACCGGCTGTATTATCTGATGGTTCATCTTGATAAGTTCGGCATGGGTTACGCTGGCAGTGTGGCCACAGTGATGAATCAAATTCTCGATCATGGCTTAGCTGAATAAATCGCTTCGCTATGTATTTTCGAAACGAAAACTATTTCCCAGGAAATTAAAACAGCAAAACGGCCAACCCACTAGTTGATGGATTGGCCGTTTTGCTATCTTCTAAAAATCAATATTTAAGCGTTCAGCACCTTGTTCAGGAAGCTCTTGGTCCGTTCTTCCTTTGGATGCTCGAAAATGTCTTCAGGCGTGCCTTGTTCAAGGATAGTGCCATTGTCAAAGAAGACAACCCGATCAGCCACTTCTTTGGCGAAGCCCATTTCATGAGTCACGATGACCATCGTCATGCCTTGCTTGGCCAGCCGCCGCATAACACCCAGCACATCGCCGACCATTTCTGGATCCAACGCACTGGTCGGTTCATCAAACAGCATGATATCAGGATGCATCGCCAACGCCCGCGCAATCGCGACACGTTGCTGTTGCCCACCAGAAAGCTGAGCTGGCATCGCATCTGCCTTGTCCGTCAAACCAACAACTTCCAACATGGCTTTTGCCTGCTTGATGGCTTCCTCCTTGCTGGCGATTCCCAGCTCGGTTGGCGCCAAGGTCACATTACCCATCACTGACATGTTCGGGAACAGATTAAAATGCTGGAACACCATCCCGATTTTTTCACGAACTTTGTTGATGTTGGTGCCTTTATGGGCAATATCTTCACCATCAATCAAGATCTCACCGCTTGTGACGGTTTCAAGACCGTTGATCATGCGCAGGACGGTACTTTTCCCCGCACCGGATGCCCCGATCATAACGACCACTTCATTGTTCGCCACATTCAGATTGACACCCTTGACCACATCATTGTCACCGTAACTCTTGTGCACATTTTTCATTTCAACGCGATAATCGCTCATGCCTTCACCTTCTTCTGAACCCAGTTACTCAGCCAGGTCAATAACGTAATAATAATCAAGTAAATCAAGGCGACCATCGTCCAGATCTTGAACCCTTCCATGTTGCGGGCAATGATGATCTTCCCGGTTTGGGTCAGTTCCAGCAAGCCGATGATCGACAGGATTGAGGTATCCTTCAATGTAATAATAAATTGGTTGATGAAACTTGGAATCATGATTTTGATTCCTTGCGGCAAAATAACCTTCCGCATCGCTTTACCAAATGGCAGGCCTAGACTTCGCGCCGCTTCCATCTGGCCCGGATCAACCGCCTGAATACCGCCCTTGACGAAGGCCGCTGTGTACGCCCCTTCGTTCAAGGTCAAAGTTACGATCCCAGCAATGAATGCTGGTACTTTTGATCCAATCAGGCTTGGCACCCCGGTATAGATAAACAGAGCCAAAACCATCAGTGGAAGACCGCGGAAAATGTAAATGAAGGTCGTCGCGACCCCTTGTGCAAATTTATTTGGCAAGACGCCTAACAATCCAACAAGAATCCCAACCAAGGTAGCGAAGAAAATGGCGACAACCGTGAGAACCATTGTCTCTTCCAGGCCGCTCATTAAGGTGCCCCAGTTAGCCTTCAACAAACCGAAGAAAGAACGATCAGTTGTTTGCGCATTGCCAGCGGCAGTTTTTTGGGACTTTGCACTGCCGTTGCCAAGATAACGTTCAATGATCTTATCGTATTGGCCGTTTGCCCGAAGTTTCTTCAAGCCAGCGTTAAACTTCGTGATGAGCGCCCGATTATTCTTCGAAGCTGCGAAGCCGTATGAACCTTCACGGGCTGGCTTACCGATAATTTTCAAGGCCATGCCATTGTTGATCCCGTACTGCATCACCGGTTGATCTTCAAAACAAGCAGCTGAATTACCTGTGATGACGTCCTGATACATATTGTTCGAATCATCAAATGTCACCGTTGAAAAACCGTATTTGTTTTTAATACTGTTGGCATAATCCGCAGAATCAGTCCCGGTCTTGACCGCAACTCGCTTACCGCGCAAATCTTTTAGCGACTTGATAGTCCCTTTTTTTGCCACCGCCATGACCACGCCTGATTTGTAGTAAGGATCACTCATCAAAAACTTTTGTTGCCGCTCAGGTGTAATCGACATGCCAGCAATGACACCATCGATTTGCTTAGCTTCAAGTGCCTGAACCGCCGCATTGAATCCCAGCGGCTTGATCTCAACTTTAAAACCTTCCGTTTTGGCAATTGCCTTAATGAGATCAAGGTCAATACCGACGTACTTGTTATCCTGGTTCGCAAACTCAAACGGTGCAAAGGTCACATCCGTCCCGATTGTATATGTTTTTTGTGCCGCTGCCACTGACTTGCCGGGTAATAAAGCTCCCAGCATTAAAGGCAGGGCGATTAGCAGCCCTAGCAGCCATTTTCGTTTCAACCCTAACACCACGCTTTCTATGATATCCGATTGCAAACTCGTTTAGCTTGCAACAAATGCGCTTTCTGCCCACGATCAGGCTGACTTAAGCGACCTTAATTAAAAAAACTACTTTTTATGCTAGCGGAAAGCAACAGTCGCTGTCCAGTCCTGATGTTAGATTAATTGACATTTGTCACATTATTTTACGCCAACGGTCTAGGCCTCCATACGCCGTTGAACCCAATTACTGAGCCAAGTTAATAGCGTAATAATGATCAAGTAAATCAAAGCAACCATGGTCCAAATCTTAAAGCCTTCCATGTTGCGCGCAATGATAATTTTCCCAGTTTGGGTCAATTCAAGAATACCAATGATTGAGAGAATGGACGTATCTTTAAGGGTAATAATGAATTGGTTGATGAAGCTCGGAATCATAATTTTGATCCCTTGTGGCAAAATCACGCGCCGCATCGCTTTTCCAAAAGGCAATCCCAGACTGCGGGCGGCTTCCATTTGACCATCATCAACCGCCTGAATCCCACCTTTGACGAAGGCCGCGGTGTACGCACCTTCGTTTAAGGTCAAGGTGATGATCCCAGCCACGAATGCCGGAATTTTTGAACCGATTAGACTTGGCACGCCTGTGTAAATGAATAAGGCCAATACCAGCAGCGGCAATCCGCGGAAAATGTAGATAAATGTCGTGGCTACACCTCGAGCAAACTGATTTGGCAAAACGCCAAGCAAGCCCACAAGAATCCCGACAACGGTTGCGAAGAAGATCGCGACAATCGTCACAATCATGGTTTCTTTCAAGCCACCCATCAAGGTTCCCCAGTTTTCGCGCAATAATCCGAGAAAACTGCGATCACTATCTTGAGTCTTGGCACTGGTTTGTTTTTGGGCGGCTTGTGTGCCATTGCCTAAATACTTGGCAACGATTTTGGCATATGTACCGTCAGCTTTGACCTTTTTGAGTCCGGCATTGAATCGTTGATCAAGATGATCGCTACGATCCTTTTGTGTTGCAAAACCGTAATAACTGGCCTTACTTTCTGGACCAGCCAGCTTGAGCTTCAACCCTGTGGCGATGGCATATTGCAGAACCGGTTTATCATCAAAACAAGCGACCGAATTGCCAGTGATGACATCCTGATACATATTGTTGGAATCATCGAAGGTCACCGTGGTAAAACCATACTTTGCCTTCAAACTTAAAGCATAGTCTGCGGCTGCCGTCCCAGTTTTCAAGGCCACACGTTTGCCGCGTAAATCCTTCAAACTTTTGACTTCGCTATTTTGCCCCACGGCCATGGCAACCGCCGTTTTGTAATAAGGCTCACTCATGGCAAACTTTTGCTGCCGCTCAGGAGTAATCTGCATACCAGCAATGACACCATCAATCTGATTAGCTTCCAAGGCCTGCACAGCTGCATTGAACCCCAAAGGTTTGATATCAACCTTGAAACCCTCGGCCTTTGCAATTGCCTGCATCAGGTCAATATCGATCCCGACATACTGATTATTTTTATCCGCAAACTCAAACGGGGCATACGTGACATCTGTGCCGATCACATAAGTTTTCTCGGCCGCCTGCGTTGACACCGGTGAGCCTAGCACGACCGCCAGCATCAACGCCATGACCCCAGCAACGCACCACTTCCAAACTCGTCTCATGAAAACACCATCTTTCTCATTTAGTTCCTGTTTCTTTCAAAAATTGCTAATGACGCATGCTACTTCAATTCATGTGTTTTGAGACCTGTAAACCCAGCTCCCATTCACAGCTTACAAGTGTACCGATTTTTCTAAAGGTTGTCTACGCGCAAGAAAAGCAAGATTGCTTTATACTAAGAGAAACTTAAAGAAAAATGTGGTGACCTTATGTTTAGCTACCTAATCGACTATGATTTGAAACTTTCCCTACCGCGACCGGAAATCGACGGTCCCCTTTTATTCGAACAAATTGAGACTAGCCGCGATTCGTTGGCTGCCTACTTGCCTTGGGTCGCAACGACACTGACTGCCGACGACGAAATCAACTTTTTAAATACAACACTCAAGCTTTTTGGTGCAAGGACTGCCTTGCATCTGACCATTTATCAAGCCGATGCTCCAGTTGGCATGATCAGTTTGAACACGATCGACACCTTGGTTCGCCATAAAGCCGACATTGGTTACTGGCTAACCATTCCCGAACGCGGCAAAGGCATTATGCACAAATCCATTGAAGCATTGGCCGATATTGCCTTCCACGATTACGACCTAAATAAGCTAACCATCAATGCCGCTGTGGCAAACCGCGCGAGCAATGCCGTTGCCGAAAAAGCCGGCTTTCATCTCGATGGCACTTTGCGTCAAGACGATCAACGAGCTGACGGCACCTTCTTAGATGTGAATACTTATTCGCTGTTGCGTTCGGAGTGGGCTTAATTGTTTCATGCGAAACAATTGTCACCTCCAGCTCACCACGCCATATGAAAACCCCGCTTGCAAAATCAGCATGCGGGGTTTATTTTTGCGCCCTATTTCTAATTAGGTCAATGTACAAGCAGTCGCAGCAACGCTGGCGTCACAAAGCCTTCGATTAAGGCAGCAACGGCAATCATCGGAATGATGATGCAAACATACTGTAGTGCAATAGCCTTCGCATCTAACGACGACTTTCGATAATATGGATCGGCAAAAAAACGCTTGATTGACTGGCGAAGGGCCTTGTTGACTTGAGCAGCGAGCGCGACGCCGATAATCAAAGCACTCATCTCCAGAATACCATGTGGCAAAATGCCTAAGACAAACGCTGCCAAAGCACCACCGATACCCAGCTTAGCGGCATAAATGCCTAGCACCAAGCCGACAGAAGCACAGGTGAGATAATACGAAATCCAGTATAGAAAAGGAATCGGAATCATACCAATGATCATGAGGCCAAAGGCAACGCGTTCGTTATTCACTAAAATGGCCCAAAATGCACTGAGACTGTCGTGAGTATTAGCAAACTTGCCAGAGAGGCCAGTAAAAATACCACGAACAAAGTTGGGGTTCGCGCCCATGACCAGATATGTCACCAGACCAACAAAAATGGTGACACCAAAGAAAATGAGCCAACCGATCAATAGATAATGGCCAATAACATTCAAATTGTATCCGAGCCGTTTCTTCATAGGTTGCCCCTCTTTCCTAATAACAGATGCTAGGGTAAGTATACTCCAGGGTGGAAAGGGTGGCTATTTTGAGGGTTTGGCGGTATGTATCATTTTTCTCCTAATCAGGCCTTCTCCTATTATCCAAGCTGAGTGTCCATCAGTTCTCACTAGCCGTTACTTATCCAACATCGTGCCACGAACTGGGACGTTTGGCGTCGCCTATTTTCTTGTTCTGCCTTAGCACTAAAATTGAAATGACGCTCTGAATAAATGCCTTTATAAACTATAAACAGCGTTTCACATCTTTCGCCATGCCAGCCGTCAGTTCGCATGCTTGCTGTTTAGCTTTTTTTCGTGAATAATGACGGCATGGAGGTGTCATGATGGAAGTCAATGAAGCACAAGCCATTTTTGATGCAGCACGGGATCAAGTAGCGACGATTGTGGTGGGCAAATCAATGCCGATCACATTGACTTTCACCGCCTTACTTGCAGGTGGTCATGTGTTGTTCGAGGATATTCCCGGTGTTGGGAAAACCACCCTCGTTCAAGCGATGGCAAAAACCTTAGCGGTGCCATTTTCCCGCATTCAATTCACACCTGATATGCTGCCAAGTGATGTTCTTGGCACATCAATCTTTAATCGAGCCACTAATCAATTCGAATTTCAAAAAGGACCTATTTTTACCAGTATTTTATTAGCAGATGAAATCAATCGCGCCACGCCACGAACACAGGCCGCCTTGTTAGAAGCCATGGGTGAAGGACGGGTTACAACGGATGGTCATACCTATCAGCTAGCCCCTGACTTTTTTGTCATGGCAACTGAGAACCCGACTGATTATGCAGGGACTTACCCGCTCCCTGAAGCACAGTTGGACCGGTTCATGCTTCGCCTCTCACTTGGCTACCCAGATGCTGACGCGGAAAAAAGTTTGCTGCTAACGCCTGATCGTAAAACGATGATTGCTCAATTAGCACCTAGACTAGACGCATCGTTACTAGCTGAAGCCAAAAAACTCGTGGCTAACGTGACGGTCAGCGATGCAATCGCCAGTTATGTTCTCGCGCTAGTGCAGGCAACCCGACACGACAACCGTGTTCGGCTAGGTATCAGCCCGCGTGGTGGCATTGCCTTGGTCACTGCCGCCAAAGCCTTCGCTACGCTTAACGGACGTACTTACGTTGATCCAAGCGATATTCAAACGCTACTCGATCCTGTTTTTGGTCATCGGCTCATTGCCAAGGATCCGACACTTTCGACGGCAACGATCTTAGCAGATATTCTGCAAAACACCGCCGTTCCGATTCGGGGGTGAGCACATGAACTGGCGCAACTTTTTTATCAATGCTGGCATTTTGCTTGTGCTCAGCCTGCTGATCGTTTTTGGCGTGGCATTTAACTCATCTACCAGCTGGTTTGCCAGTGACTTTGCTATCCTGATACTACTACTTGCGATACCGCTATTGTGGCCATTGAAAAATACACTGCGTTTCACAGCAGATAATCCTGACATGATCGCCGATAGACCGGTAACGCGCCTTTTCACGCTGACTCATGGCAGATGGCTACCTAATCTTTTCCTACTTGACAGTGCCAAAACACATACATGGCATTTGCCAATCGGACAACGGACAGCAAAAATCAGTTTAACCTTACAGCGCGGCATTTATGATCAGTTACCGATGACCGTCACCGTGACTGATTTATTCGGCTGGTTTCGTAAAACACTACCCTTGCGTTTAGCCACACCGATCACTGTTGGCCCCGCACGCAGACCAGAAGCTGCCGCACGAATTGCAGATGACTTTTCGCAAAAAATGTCTGCTGCTGACGCTGGCTTGCCCAGTGACCGCATTAAAAATTTCCGCGATTATTTCCCGGGTGATAATATTCAACAAATCGCTTGGAAAGTCAGTGCACATGCCGATACGCTGATTGTTCATGACGATGAGCATGAAGGTCAGGCCAGCTGGACATTGCTGTTGCTAATCACACCAACGCTGTCACTCGAGCCTGCCTTGAGCTTATTCGCAAGTCTCATGGACACAGGCATCTTCAGCGGGAACGGCTATCTGCTAGACAGTCGGTTAACCTCCGTCATACAAGGACGGCAAAACACATCGCTAGCCAACTTTGAGCCTGACGGTACCGCCACACCTGATTCATTAGCAGCTTTGACCACCCCACAACATCAGCATCGCGCCTATCTTATTTTAACTGCTGATACACAAGCCGCAGTGCCTTTCACACATGCACTGGCTCCGGCTGCTACAACACTAGTCGACTTGTCTGGAGGTGATGACCATGCCTAAATGGCTACAACGTCTCCTTACCATTTTGCTGACATGGTGGTTATTGGCACTTTTTGTACAGCCTTTCTCGGTGATTAATCCGATAGCACATCCTCGTGAACTCGCAGGCTATGTTGTCATCATCAGCTTAATTAGTTATCTTGCCGCATTATGGCCACGGGCTTGGCCAATTTGGCTAACCACTGCTTTCTTGAGCATGATCGTTGGCCTTTGGGCAATACTGCCGCTTAAACAGCATTTTGGTCTTACTTGGTTTAACACTTATGTCCAAACCTTCAATACCGCGACTAGGCGGTTTTTGCAAGTTGGTGGCGTTGATGTCCCTGCGACCCTCAGCATGACGTTGATTGTAGCTCTTGTCGCCTTTCTACTATTAATAACCGTTGTTCTCCAACTTTATCCTGGCGCAGTGGCCATTGTGCTCAGTTATTTACTTGCTGTACATGTTTTCAATGGCAGCGACCTGACGACACAATTTTTCCAGCTCGCTGTTGTCACCGGGTTGTTGGCTGTTTTGCACCTTTATCACACCCGCTGGCGAGCGTTTTTAATTGGCAGTCTTAGTATTGTTGGCTTAACCCTTGGACTCATGTGGCTCAGCACCAGCACTCCGTTGAATGACTGGTTAGCTAATATCTCTGTTCCTGCGCGCGAACGACTCAATCAGCGAGGCTTCTATGCCAGCCTTGAAGCTTACGCTAACGGCTCAGGCCGCACAGGATTCACCGAAAACAGTCGTGTTTTAGGCGGTCCGGTATATGATGATCCCACACCAGTATTCACCGCCACCAGTCGTGAAGCTCATTATTATCGCGTCGAGGTTGACTCATTTTATACAGGAACGGGTTGGCGACCATCTGCATTTCAGACGCAAGCTGCTCCTTTAGACGGTGCTATTATGCGTGATCCATCGGCTCGAGTCGATTATGGTCAAGCAACGTCAGTGAAACTAGTTTTTAACGGCGGTAAAACCTTTTTGCCATTACCGTATGGGCAATTAACTTTTACTGGCGGTAAACCAGACCCCACGACCGATTTTTTGCTTAACTCAGCCACACAAAGGATAACTGCGAGCGATGATCAACGCTTCGAACGCCTTGATATTCAGGTGCAGCAAAAACAGTTTACCGATACGCAACTCGAAACTGCTACGAGTTCAACTCAGTTAATTTCATCTAGTTATTTACGGCTTCCTAGTTCACTACCGCAACGAGTTAGAACACTGGCAAAAAGAATCACAGCTGATGCCAAAACACCTTATGAAAAAGTCATCGCCATTCAAACTTACTTGCGCTCAGATCCGCGCTTCACCTATTCAAAAACAGATGCACAGCAAACACCGGCAAATCGTGACTACGTTGATTACTTTCTGTTCGATTCACCTATTGGTTACTGTGATAATTTTTCCAGTGCTATGGTTGTCCTATGCCGCAGCATTAACCTGCCAGCACGATGGGCAAAAGGATTTAATACTGGCACTTTTGAAGGCGGAAGTGGCGCGAACAAACAATACATCATTCGCAATAGCAATGCACACTCTTGGCCGGAAATTTATTTCAACAATTTAGGCTGGGTTCCCTTCGAACCAACACCAGGATTCAGCAATCCGGCCACCCCTGATGATCCTGCAATGCCTTCCGCGGCAAGCAATACAGCCTCACAATCAGCCAGCAGTTCAGCAGTCAGCTCAGCAGTATCTTCGTCAGAATCGCGTTCCATTGTGAGCGCCTCATCTACTCAACCGAAACCGTCTTCTCGATCGTCTCTCGGCAGCTTTCATTGGACAGCTATCATTGTTTTGACTGTCGTCTTGACTTTATGCATTGTCTTAATCTGGCAACTACCAACGCTGGTGGCGTTCACCATTAGTTTCAATTTGACACAGAGAAACTTTCCCCGCCGTTATCGTTTGTTACTTTGGTCATTACGGCGCGTGACACGACGCCAGTCAAGTCAACCATTGACAGTCTATGCACACCGCATTGATACACGATTAGGCGATCAACGACACTTCACCACGCTCACGCATGCTTACGAAGCTTGGACATTTGGACGTGTCGCAATTCATCCTGATCCGCTCACAACATCCCTAAAATCCTTGAGCACGCAGCTTGCCCAATACGCACGACGCAAATTCCACGTGAAACAAAATTAACTTTACGCAATAATCGTTCCACATGAAACACAGCAGCATCTCTGCTGTGTTTTTTGAGTGTTTATCAAAAATACTCGGTTTTTACATACCACTAATGCCGGTACTATTTCCAAAAAAGTTTCCCTTACTTTCCTAGAAATTCTCGTTAAATTATTCATCCCTATTCATTGTCATAAGCACCGTCTGAAGGTTTCACATGAAACATAACACCTATTATTCATGAAAATGTCACAATTCATTCTTTTCCGGCTCGTCTACCCTGTGAGAACCTTGCTATACCAACATTTAACAGAAAATCCTTGCACTTACTAATAAAAAGCGAGTATGATAATACAAACAGTTTCTGAGTAGACCTTAGAAATTGTTTGGCCCCTGCTGCTATTCTTTTAGCAGCCGTGCCTTTTCGACTGGACTCTGCAGTTAGATCGTGACGTACTCAGAAGAAAGGGGGGAGCCGCTGACTTTAGCGGCGAACACTTATGAAAGTTATGATCGTACTTGAAAACATCGTCATGGACGGTGTTAAACGCGCATCAACTGTTTTAGGAAATGATCTCGTTAAACACTATGATGTCAGTTTCTATAGTTTAGCAGATGCCCCTGCATATTTTGAATTGGACGCCCCGCTGCTTATTGCCCCGCGTCCGACAGATCCCAAGTTGCTTAACTTCTTTGGGAGCGACCCATATACACATTATCGTGATCAAATTAATGACTTGATTATGACGATCCGTGACCAGCATTTTCAGGCTGTGATTTTGCCTGCTGGTTTGACGACCAGCTTCGCACCGCTCATCAAGCAGGCATTACCAGATGTCAATCTGATTGGCTGGATGCACAATAACTACGCAACGTACATGGAAGATTACTACGTTCAAATGCAAGCTGAGTTTGAAGGCGGCTTGCAAGCTGTTGATACCTTGGTCACCCTCACTGAAAGTGACCTAAATTCTTACAAGCGTTTCAATCCGAACACGGTTAAAATTTACAATCCCCTCACCCTTAACCCCACTGGTGAGGCAAATCTCGACGCGCACCGGATCGCCTTCACTGGACGAATCGCAATTGCCCACAAAGGTATCGACTTCTTACTCGAAGCCGCCGCATCTTTACCAGATGACTGGCAAATTGCGATTGCCGGATCAGGCACTGATGAAGATATGAAAAATTTCTACGATTTGATTGACTATTTCCATGTGGCCGACAAGTTAATCTACCAAGGCCCACTGAAAGACCAAGCCTTACGCGATCATTATCGTAATGCTTCAATCTTTGTATCGACCTCTCGTTGGGAGGGTATGCCGTTAGTTATCGGTGAAGCCATGGCTTCTGGCTTACCTATCGTAGCAATGGAAAATACTGGCTCACGCGAATATCTTGGCAACAATGACTACGGTTTACTCACAAAGGCACAAGACGTCCCTGATTTCGTTGATAATCTCAAAAAGATGATGTCACAGCCAGCATTACGGCATCATTATGCCCATCAAAGTCTCGAACGTGCCAGTCACTTTAGCCCCGAAACCATTGTGAGTCAATGGATGCCGATTATCGAACATCAACCAACCCGTGTTTCAGTTACTGGTTAAACAAGCCCCGATGCAAGCGCCTGTTGCATCGGCTTTTTTGTGAGCGCGTTATGATGATACACGCACAATCCCGATTAAAAATCGGCCCATAACGACTGTAGTTTGGTCATGACAGCCAAGATTCGGTACAATGAGCTTATCTTAAGTATGGAGGCTCTAACCAATATGGAATCAATGAAGCAAAGAATGCTTGGTGGCAAACTGTATAAAGCAAACGATCCAGAGATCAGCGTTGAGAGTCAGCGAGGCAGTGATCTCGTCTGGCAGTTTAATCATTTAGCCCCTGATAAAAAAGCAGAACGAGCTGCGGTTTTAAAACAATTATTTCATGCATTTGGAGACAATAACTACATTGAGCCTCCTTTCTACGTTGACTACGGTGCTCACACGTCAATCGGTGATCATTTTTATGCCAACACAGATTGTGTTTTCTTGGATACCGCGCCAATTACCATTGGCAACCGGGTTTATTTAGCGCCTAAAGTGAGTTTATTTACAGCCGGCCACCCAATTGATGCCGCTATCCGCGGTGAAGATTTAGAATATGGTAAGCCTATCAAAATTGGCGATGATGTCTGGATTGGCGGCGGCGTCATTATTAATCCAGGTGTGACCATCGGCAGCGATGTTGTTATCGGTTCTGGATCGGTGGTCACAAAAGACGTTCCTGATCATGTCATCGTTGCTGGCAATCCTGCTCGCATGATTCGGCGGATTACTGATAAAGATCATGCCCAGTGGCAACAACAAAAAGATGAGTTCTTAACCTGGCAGCAACAGGCTGATGAAAGCCAACAATCAAAGCAGTCTTAACTGACCATTAACGGAGAGAACAATGTTCAAATTAATAGCAACAGACATGGATGGCACCTTTTTGAGAGACGACATGACCTATGATCGCGATTTTTTTGCGACGTTACATGAAAAAATGCAAGCGCAAGGCATTCAGTGGGTGGTGGCCAGTGGTAATCAATACTTTCAGCTGACTTCCTTTTTTGAAGCTTTCCCTGATACGATTTATGTTGCTGAAAACGGCGCCTACATTCGCGATGCTAACAAAGTGTATGCTTTAAGTTCTTTTGAAAACGGTGCCATTCAACCAATTCTGACTAAACTAACTAGCATACCTGATCTCAAAATTCTTGTCTGTGGTCAATCAAGCGCCTATGCCCTGAAAACTACTGATGCTGCCCATATCGCAACGGCACGACAATACTACAAGCAATTACGTCTAGTTGATACTTTCGACAATCTCGATGATCGCATTTTAAAATTTGCCATTAGTTGTCCTCCAGAAAAAACCGCGGCTATTGTTGCCGAAATGCGCCAACTGTTGGTTGGCTTGGGAGAACCGACAAGCAGCGGCCACGGCGACATTGATATCATTCAGCCCGGGATGAACAAAGCTGCCGGATTGGCAACACTTGGTCGACATTTAAACATTCAACTTGCTGATATGTGCGCTTTTGGCGATGGCGGCAACGATTTAGAAATGCTACGGGAAGTTGGTCTTGGTGTGGCGATGGCAAATGCAACGCCAGCAGTACCGGCAGTCGCCGACACAACCGCTAAGAGCAATCAGGAACAAGGTGTCTTGCAGTTTATGCATCATCTGTTATCTGAACCCTGAAGCCTTGTTGGAAGAAGCCACTAAAAAGGAGGCCGCATGCATCTCGATTTTGCGATGCATGCGGCCTCCTTTTTTGTGTTCCACGTGAAACTCACTCGAATACGCGGACGTTTCATGTGGAACTAGGCTTAACAAATCCCTACTTTTCAGCAATTGATAAGTCTGGCACTGTTTCCTGATTCGTCATGACCATTGGCGAAAACAATCGCGCGATCATCGCAGCCGACAGCTTATGTTCCGAGCGCAACAAGTCAGGAATAGCAACGTGCTGCTTCATGCTGTGCTGAATCAATCTAGCCGTCGCCTCATAACCAAGATACGGGCTTAAAACTGTGGCACTGATAGCCGAATGGTGAACCGCGGTTTCACACTGCTCACGATTAACCGTCAGCCCAGCCACACAGTTTGACGTTAAGGTTGCAATGCCGCGAGCCAAGTACCGCTCCCCTTGCAACAAATCACGGAAAATAATCGGCTCAAAAGCATTCAGTTCAAGCTGTCCGGCTTCGGCTGCCATACTGATCGTGACATCTTGGCCAATCACCTGAAAGGCAATTTGATTAACGACTTCTGGAATGACAGGATTGACCTTTCCTGGCATAATCGATGAACCAGCCTGTTTTGCTGGTAAATGTAACTCATTAAGTCCCGCCTGTGGACCACTGCTTAACAAGCGAAGATCATTGGCTACTTTTGACAAATCAGTGGCAAGTCCCTTCATAGCACCAGAGAAGGCCACCAAAACGTCGCAGTTCTGCGTTGCATCAATAAAATCCTCAGCTGGCTTCAATTGCAGATCAATCAATTGATTAACCTGACGAATAATATGACTACGGTAATAAGGCGACGCATTCAACCCAGTTCCAATCGCCGTACCGCCTAAGTTAACCGCCTGTAAATCGGCCGCAGCCCGTGTCAATCGGGCTAAGTCTCGACGGAACAAGCTGGCATACGCGTGAAAACTGTGTCCATATGTTGTAGGAACAGCGTCTTGCAGTTGCGTGCGGCCCACTTTAACAACATCCGCAAACTCATGTGCTTTAGCGTCCAAGGTTTTTATCAAAAACGTTAATGCTTGTTTCAGCGGTGGCAATGCCTGTAATGCTGCCATCTTTCCGGCTGTTGGATAAGTATCATTGGTCGACTGGCTCTGATTAACATCATCATTTGGATGAACGCGAATCGTTTTGAGCTCAGCGCTGGCCAAATTGGCGACGACTTCATTGACGTTCATATTCACGGAAGTCCCAGCGCTGCCTTGAATCGCAGGCGCCACCAACGCATCTTGATGTTCCCCCATCAGCAAGCTGTTGCACGCAGCAACAATCGCCCGCGACTTTCGAACATCTAACGTACCTGCAGCTGCATTCACTTGTGCAGCTGCTTTTTTAATGATGATCAGACTTTTGAAAAGTAGCGAATCAGTCCGCTCTGTACTGATCGGGAAATTCGTTAGCGCACGGGTCGTGTGAATTCCATATAAGACATCCTCATCAATTGCCAACTTACCAATACAATCTTCCTCGATACGCATTGTGAACTTCCTTTCATATACCAATATTTACTTTATCAGTATAATCGGGTAAAAACGTGCGTCAACGTTTGTTGTTAGGTAGTCTGACAACACCTATAAAAAGTATACCAATTTAAAAAATCACTGTGATGAAGCTTAAATGCGTTAAACGTATTCATTTAACAGGTAACCGTCCGCCGTCACACCATTGCCCGATCATTTGCTGTGCTTGACAGGCGTTAGCAAACTTTGTCAGCCGTTGACGAAATAATTTAGGTTGGTGACTTTTGATTTGAATCGTGTCACAACGGACTCGTTGATACAAAGGCGGACACGATTGAAAATACTGCCACGCACCCGGACGACGTTTAAGTGCTCGAATAATTCTGGGATCAAACTTGAAATGACGCGGGTTCATATCAGGCAAAACAGCATACCCAGCTGCCGTCATCTTCCCTAAGTGAATCATGCGGCGACATCGTTCTTTATTCAATTCCGACCACGCGCTCCCCACTTTTCTTGGTACAAAGCGCTGCGATGCTGGTTGATCAGGTGCCAACTTTTTGTAGGTACTGTCGATCCAGCCAAAACACATGGCTTCTTCCACGGCGTCAACATACCAAAACGTGTCATCCTGTTTTGGTACACCACGTTTAACGTCTACCCAACATTCCGAGGCGTCTTGATAGTGAGCTGTTAACCAACTACGAAATTGGTGGCGATTTGCTACCGTTAGATGATTGACGATTTTTCTGGTCAATAAGTCCGCCTCCTCATATAGCAACTTTCTATGGCCATTTTACAAAAAAATCTACGCGACGTATTCATCCGCGTAGATTTTTCATCTAATTTATTGATGCTGAATTGCCCATCAATGTCCCTGATGTTTTTCTAAACGTTTCGCCTGCTTCTTCAAGCGAACCTCACAAGCGTGCTGGTCTTTCAGTTGCTTGCGTCGTTGCTTTTTCACCTGCAAATTTCGCTTGTGTGCTAGCTTCAAAAAAGTTGTTGCTTGGGTCCTTTTAGCGTTACGGACTTCTTTTCGAGCCTGACGACTACGCCTTTTTGGACTTGTTGTCATCTGTAACTTGGGGAGAATAACATCCTGTGCGGCTACCCAATGTAGGTCTTCCCATCGTTGTTGAATTAAATGTAACAACTCACTTGCTGTCGGGGCTTGTGTCCCAAATGTGACTTTAGCAACACGATACGTGTCTCCCATTGTTTGTTCGAACAATCCGCGATAAAAAGGTCGTTCAAAATAAACTGTTAGCTTGCCTTGAATTGTCAAACTAACACCTCCTTTAAGATTTTCACGCAATCTGGACATCCAAGGAGGAAGGATACTGACAGCCTAAGCCGCGTCTGGACTACCAACCAGACTGTGTTTTTGATAGCGCAATGTTATTGTCTGACTCTGATAAAGGTCCTGTCAAGCCAAGCTAGTGTATGACAATATCAATGTCTCTTACCAAGTGCATATAAGTCCGTTTAGCCTCACTACTACATAGGTACTTAGTCAGCTGTGGACTGCCTTGTCAGCCATCGATAAGTCACTACTTCCGTAAAAATAAGCAGTAGTATCCCAATAACCAGAATGAATCCTTTCATAGATACCAATTCATGTCCAGCATGTAGCCTCGTCATGGTGACAAGGCCGCCCAACAAAAGCAAATGCACGGGAAATAATCTCCGATATTTTTTTGAAAGCTTCATTTTTATGCAACAACTCGTCAGCTTTTAAAATTTTTGCTGTCACCCTATAGGACCGACATGCCAAGATTTCGAGTCATTTCTTCACCTCCTGCAGCATCTAGTGTAACGAACGACACGCATGATAACGTCAGAAAAAAATAAACGTTCTGCTTTCTATGATTAACGTCAATATTCAAAAAACCTCCCCACTAAGTTGACCCTTGCCAACCTTGTCAGGAGGTTTCAATATTGCTTTTAAGCTTCTGCTGTTGCTTCTGCCGCGTGCCGGACACTTTCCGCCACGACTTCCGCAACATCCCCGTCAAAAGCATTAGGAATGATGTTGGTGGTCGATAGCTCTGCATCCGGAATCAAACTTGCGATGCCCTTCGCCGCAGCGATTTGCATGTCAATGGTGATCTTGCGTGCGCGTGCATCCAAAGCGCCACGGAAAATGCCTGGGAAAGCAAGCACATTATTGATCTGATTAGCAAAGTCGCTCCGCCCAGTACCGACAATATAAGCACCTGCTGCCAATGCCTCATCTGGGAAAATTTCCGGCTCTGGATTAGCCATCGCAAAGATAATCGGCTTGTCGGCCATTGTTTTGATCCATTCTGGCTTCAAAACATGTGGCGCGGATACCCCTACGAAAACATCTGCACCTTGCAGCGCATCTTCCAACGTGCCAGTCCGATTTTCATGATTCGTAATTTTCGCAATGGCGGCATGGTGTGGCGGTAGTTGATCGGCGTTCTTTTCAGCTAAGATACCAACCTTGTCGACCACCATAATATGCTTGACGCCAGCGGCCAAGAAACGCCGGGCAACAGATAATCCAGCAGAACCGCCACCGTTGACAACGACCCTGATATCGCCAATATCCTTTCCAGCGACTTTCAGTGCATTGTATAGCGCGGCAAGAACCACAATGGCAGTTCCGTGCTGATCGTCATGGAATACCGGAATATCTAGCTCCTCGATCAATCGTGTCTCAATTTCAAAGCAACGCGGCGCACTGATGTCCTCAAGGTTAATTCCGCCAAACGTTGGGGCCACTGCCTTAACTGCTGCAATAATCTCTTCAGTATCTTGCGTATCAAGCACAATCGGAATTGAATCAACTTTTGCAAACCGCTTGAACAGCGCGGCCTTGCCTTCCATGACTGGCATAGCAGCTTCAGCACCGATGTTTCCCAAACCTAATACTGCTGAACCGTCGCTAATAACTGCCACTGTGTTTTTCTTGGTCGTCAAGTCATAAACCAAAGACTTGTCTTTTGTAATTGCCGAGGAAACCGCACCAACTCCCGGTGTATAAGCAATACTGAGATCATCCCGCGTCTCAATCGGGACCTTTGAGACAACACTGAGTTTGCCGCCAAATTCTTTTGCCTGATCCAGTGCCAGTTGATTAAAATCTTTCTTTGCCATGAGTCTTTTCCCCCTTGTTTAAAATGCGCTCCCAAGTCCTGAAACTGGACTGGTCCACGCTCTACCTAAACGCGATCGCTGGCCCAGAAACCTGCGTGTAAGGACCTTGGTCGCAATGGTCAAAGCCCGACCATCACGCCCTAGGCCACTTACTCTCCGGTTTCTAACCGGGCCGACTCACGCTCTATCTAATTATGAAAGCATCCGTAGAATCGCGGTCATTGAGATAACAGTGATGGCACCACCCAAGCGTGTTGCGACCTGCGCAAATGGCATGAGGTTCATGCGGTTCGCCGTACTCAGAATCGCCACGTCGCCGGTTCCGCCCATGCCGCTTTGACAGGCTGTCACGATGGCCGTTTCAATCGGATTCATATTCAAGAACCGAGCCACAAAGAAGCCGGTTGAAACAACCGTCAACACAACACTGATCACGACGATAAAATATTGCCAACTTAGCATACCAACCACATCTTTTAGCGGAATGTATAAGAGACCAAGTCCCGCCATCAATGGGAAAGTGAAGTTACTGGAAATAAATTTATACAATTGCTTAGCGCCACGTTGCGTTTCTCCTGGGATAACGTTGAGATATTTCAAAATTGCGGCAGCAACAATCATCAGCACTGGTCCTGGGAAGCCTGTGATGGACTGAAGCAACATGCCCAAGATGAATAAAGTACAGGCGGTTAAGACGCCAGCGCCCATCATTTTCAAATCAATTTCGCCGGTATCGTCTTTCATCGCATCGGCGAGATCATCTTCGGCCCCGTTTAATCGAACCAGCTGCCCTTGGCCTGACAACTCTGGCCGCTTTTCCCCTAATCGATTCAATAAACCTGAGCACATAATCGCGAAAAAGTTCCCGATAATCGTTGCTGGAATGAGCTGAGCGACAAGTGCGCCGCTGGTCGTGCCTGTGATCGTGCTGTATCCTAGAGATAGCGGTAAAATACCTTCACCAATACCGCCTGCCAATACTGGCGTGACGATGAAGAACATCGTGTGTTTCCATTCCAAACCTAGTAATACGCCAACCAGTGTCCCGACACCCATTGCAAGAATCATGCCAAGCATCATTGGAATAATCATCCGCATCAATCCTTGAATCAGAATTTTACGGTTCATTCCCAAAATACTGCCGCAGACAAGACAGGCAATATAGAAATAAAGAAAGTTTGCTTGTTTCATGAGCATGTCTGCAGCTTTTAACACATTCGGATTCATCGCATTGTAGAAAACGAGAATCGAAGGTACCAACAGCGATAAAATCGCCGGACCGCCAAAGTTCTTCACAATCGGAATATTGGCTCCGATCGTACCTAATAACCAACCCAACGTCAGAATGACCGCAAACCCGCCGAGCATGTTAACTGGCAGTTGCTGCATCACACCGGCAAGGACGATGATCGCTGCCATCACGATATAAACTGGCAATGGTACCGACCCTACCTTGAAGTCCATCCACTTTTTCTGCGGACTCGTTGATTTGTTGGGTGTAACCGTCTTGTTCTCCATGTTTCCTTACCCCCAATCTTTTGTTACTTACAGCATATTGTAAGCGCTTCATTAGGGGAAGATTATTTAACTTATTAAACCATAAACCCATTTATTTAAGCGATTGTTTTACTATTCACAAGATAGTTTCTTTACTGAACAGGAGTATGATCATGAAAATAAAAGGATGGCGGCTATGGGGCTGGCTCTCATTAATTTTTACTTCCACCTTGTTATTAACGGTTCTAACTGTTTATGGTTTGACCATGCTGGAAAACCGTCAGCAATTTGAAAGCCGTGAAGGTCAATTGTTGATCTCAATTGGCCGTCAGTTAGCAAAGGATCCCCGTGTAACCGCCGCACTTGAAGCAAACAAGGCTGATTCAGCCACGAGCACCTACGCAGGGACTGTCGAGAAAAATTTTGATTTAGATTTTGTTGTCATCATGAATATGCAAGGCATTCGCCTGACGCATCCCGATCCCAAACAAATCAATCGACATTTTCAAGGTGGTGATGAAGTGACTGCCTTGCGCGGTCATGAGCATGTTTCGGTTCGGCGCGGAACCTTGGGCCGCTCACTGCGCGGATTCGTCCCAGTGTATCGCCAAGGGAAAGAGATCGGTGTTGTGGCACTAGGCATTAAGGTCACCTCACTGCAAACACTCATCAAGACCTCGCAAGATGGCTTCCGGCTGGCGCTATTCGCCGGTACGATCATGGGCCTGCTGACAGCGTTTTTAGTCGCCTACTATATTAAGCATCAGCTTCATGACCTTGAGCCCAAAGAAATTGCTAGGCTGCTTGAAGAACGCAATGCAATGCTTGAAGAAACCAAGGATCCTGTCATTGTGATTGATTTGCATCAATTCATCATGCTCATCAACAAAGCCGCTGCCAAGCTGCAAAATCACCTTATAACCGAAAGCGCCTTTATTGGCCAGCCATTGACGACCTTGATTGCCAACCCTGAACGTGTCAATCTGAATGTCAAAACCGAGCAGTTTTATCAACAGGATGGCCAGGATTATCTTTTCTCTGCCGCACCTATTATGGTGAAAAAACAAAAAATAGGTTACGTTATCTTTCTACGAAACGCTACTGAAGCGATCTTTGTCGCCGATCAGTTGGCCAACACCACCGCCTATGCCAACGCACTGCAAAGCCAGTCACATGAATTCATGAATAAGCTGCACGTGATTTACGGCTTGGTGGCAATAAAACAATATGACGAATTGGCCATCTACTTGCAAGATTTGTTAAAACCAGAGCAGGAATTTGCAAATCGCTTGGCCTTGCTGGTCAAAAGTCCACTCGTTGCCGGCTTCATGATTGGTGAACGCGAAAAGTTTGCCGAGCGCAAAACGACCCTCGACTTTGAAATTTCCCCCGAACTACCACCTAATCCTAATACCCAAGAAACCAAAACGCTGTTAACATTAAGCCGCTATCTACATTTCGGGCTACTGCAGCACGATTTGCCGGACACCATTTTGATCCAGCTAGAGTACGCACAGAATCGTCTCACGATCGCCTATCATTTAGACGAACCAGCCAAACGAACGGACTTTATCTCGCTTATTCATCAAGACTACTTCCAACAACTGCTGACGGAGTTGAACGGCTCAGTCACCGTTAGCTCAACCGATCCGCTGACACTAACATTAACCGTGGACTACCACGAGGAGGCTCAAAATGACGAACATCCTAATCGTTGAAGATGATCCAATGGTGCAATTTATCCACCGCAATTATTTAGAAAAAATCGATACTTTTGACACCATCTACTCTTCAGAAACCATCGCCGACGCAAAAAAACTCTTAGCCAGCCGATCCATCCAACTTGTTTTACTTGATATCCGCCTCAAAGACGGCAATGGCATCGATTTTTTAACCGACCTGCGCCGCACCAAACAAACCGTTGATGTGATCCTCATCACCGCGGCAAACGAGGTCAACATTGTCAATGATGCCTTGCACTTAGGCGTGATTGACTACCTCATCAAACCCTTCACGTTGGAACGCTTCGAAAAAAGTATTCAACGTTACAGAACCAAGCATCAAGCATTGGTAACTGATCAGCTTAATCAAAGGCAACTCGACACGTATTTCGAACCGCAAACAACCATCGCTCCGACAGTCGATCTAGACAAAGGCCTGAGCAAAGCCACGTTGCAACTCATTCAAGGCGCCATTAAACAACTCCCGCAACCATTTACCGTCGCACAATTAACAACAGAAACCGGTCTCTCGCACGTCTCTGTCCGGAAATATTTGAGTTTTCTAGAGGATCATCATTTTCTGAAAGGCGATACGATTTATCGCAAGACAGGCCGACCTTATAAAACTTATCAGATGGTCACAGCACCACATGCGCTGTCGTAAACATCATTCAAATCTTTAAAAAGGCAGTGATCTTAAATACTAAGATCACTGCCTTTTTGTTGTTAATGATTAAGGTTGCTTACATACAATGAACGCTAATACTGTATTTCCTAAAATAGATAAGTTTCACGTGGAACTCCTCAGAAAATTAAGGCCTACATTTGGTTCCACGTGAAACTCGCTGCCACTTTTTACAAAAACCGGTTCGCACACCCGTTAAAGATGTCTGAAACGGTCCATTGGCACCGTTTCTCCTATTTTTTCGACGCTTCAGGCAAAGCCGTATTTTTGTTCGTGATATCAATAAACTGTGCTTCACCTGCTACTGAATCAACGGCTTTTTGTAGACGACGCATGGCGGCGCTTGCAATTGGCAAATCTACAAAGTCCTTGGTCGCATTGTCTAGTTCGACTTCATCGGCTACGGAATCTTTTAGCGGCCGCGGATTGCTTTCATCTAAAGCGCGGATCACAACTGGCTTCAATGGACCCATCTGGAGCAAGTCGAGCGTTGTTTGGTAATCAATATCATAGGCATCGGCTAAGTCAAGTGTCTCACGAATGCCGGCCTCTGCTGCCATGATGGCAACATTCGTGATCAATTTCAGTTTCGCGCCGTTTCCCTGCTCACCGACATATTTTACAGTGCCAAACGTTTTCAAGATAGGTGTAACATCAGCAACCGGCTGTTTGTCGCCAGCGGCAATCAGAACCAAGCCAGCTTCACGTGCATACTTCACGCCACCAATCATTGGCACATCTAGTAGATGGGTCTTGGTCGGCATGACAGCTTGAATCGCAGTAATCTTACGCGGGTCCAAAGTCGAGGTCACAATCAGCGTACTCCCCGGCTGCAAATAATGCACAATACCCGGAGTTTCAGTGGTCCCAATATGAAGTGCTGGCACATCGTCTGACATGACCGATGTGATAATGACCTTGGACGCTGTCACAGCATCTTCCAATGAAGTTGCCGTGCGAACGTGATCGCCCGCTACTGCCGCCATCTTGGCGGGCACTTTATCCCAAACTGTGACGTCATAGCCAGCCTTGGCCAAATGTGGCACCATATGACTGCCCATATCGCCAACACCAATAAATGTTATTTTCATGTTCTTCTTCCTTCCCGATCGAAAATATTCACCTAGGCAATAGATACTTAAAAAACAAGTCTTTTTCTTGAAGAAGCATTTTATCAAGAAATTCATTGCCAGCTAAATTCGATTAAAACAGGATCAATAACACCTGTAACCATTAACTTAGCATGATTGAAAAGCGATTTCAATAACACAGCTCGGCACGAGTCATTGTCGTCTTTTTTCCCTCCACCTTACCTGTTTGATGCCAACAAAAAGTGTTCCTAATAGGTTTACAGTGCTAATTTTTTCCATTTACGAATTTTCGGTCGAAAATTTGTGAACGGCGCAACACTATTGATGTGAATCCACTTCCACAACGGCCATTGCGCCTTGGTCGTAGCCCACCTCCGAACGCCTGCATCGAAAAGCTCCGATTGTGATAACGTCTCGATCCAAGTACACAACTCCTTGACCAGCAGATCAAGCGCAGCAAGTTGGTCTTGAAGGCTTTGTTGACCATAGTGCTCATAAAAAGATTGATACAAACCACCTAGGTTATTCCATTTATAGCCCGGTGCGGGCGTTTCAACCTCAATACCAGCAACCTCATCGCGATCCCAGCTCAACAACAAGTTGAGCCACCCCAATTGGTATGACAGCATTTCTGCCGGTGTCTTATCAACCCCTTCAACCAGCAACTCGCGCTTTTCTTCGGGGATATCGGTAAATTCCGCCCTAAATTTCGCATAGCGCTCTTCGATCGTGTCCAGCAAGGCTTGTTTATCAGCGTATGTTTTCAACTTGATCAGCTCCTTTAGCTAAAGCGTACCAAGCCGCGTTAAGAGGTGCCACTCTATTTGAAAAGTAGAGGGAGGGATGCGGCACATATGCAACTTTGCTTGAGAACCATGATACCGGCCCTCACACTGAAAATGTTAAATGTTATGACATTATCGATTGGGGGCAGGGGAACATGGATGAATCGACAGAACTAGAACAACTTGGCCAGTTCTTTCATGATTTTCGAGTCGGCCGCGGCCTAACACTCAAAGAAGCCGCTGGTAACTGGTCAGCAGCTACCTTATCGCGTTTTGAGCACGGAAAAGTCGATATCAGTACTGAAAAGGCAGCAGGGTTAATTCATCGAATCGGTATGGAGCCAATGGATTTGCTCCTATATCCTGAACCAGCCGGTGCGTTTCCAATGCGAATTCAAAGACTAATTGAAACCAATGATATAGACGGATTAACGAAACGTAAAAGCGCCTTTTTTGAAGTTAATAAAAAGGAAACAAGCATGACAAAATTGGCTAACATTCTCTTTGATATGGCAATTCATTGGCCAGCAGAAAGATATCATCTCGATGCTGCTGTAGAACAATACCTTGCTGACCACTTGACCATTCCTGAAAATCTAACCCCTTTTGAGTTAGAACTTCAAACTGCCATTGGAGCACCTGCAAGTCACGAACTATTAGTGCTATTCTGGCATCGAACAAAACGAATGAAACACGATCTACCTAAAGCTGAACTCCGGACTATACTTGCCAAACTTTGGCTCGGTGCTTTGATGAATCGCGACTTAGATTTTTTAGATAACTTTCGAGCAAGCTTAGACGGGACATTTGTTACTGATGGTCAATTAAGCGGTGACACAGATTGGCAAGAAGTTTGGCCATTCATGCAACTACTAGAGCAATGGGTCTTGGAGCCTAGCCTTGACAACGAACAACAAATTAATGAAATGATTGCCGATACACAAGCTATGGGGTGTATTAGTCAAGCTAAGTACTTCACCTTAGTATTTGCTCGAACAAGACAAGGACAACCTCATCATAATCCTGCGTTGATAGATCATGGACAGCCTGTCACCGTGAGTAAATCTAACAACTTTGTCCCTCAGAGGCGCACTTATTTAGGCCTGAGCTTATCTGACCTTGCGCTTGATAGAAATAAGTCAACCCTTCGACGATTCGAGGAAGGAAAAACACAACTTTCCTTCAGCGCATTAGTCAAGCTAAGCGGCCAAATAGCGGTTCTGGTGCCAACCCTACTCGATAACATGTATTATAAAAAACAGGGACAAAATCGAAATATCACGCTTGGAATAGGTTGGCGTTCGATAGTAGCGAAAAAAGGTCAACATTTGTCCGACTCAAGCTTAGAACGGATGATTGATCAATCAATGGCATCGATGAAGGACGCTGCGCCGTCTTTACGCAAAGCCCAGCTTTTCGTGTTACAACGTGCAGCAATGGAAGTAGGTATGACTAGCATCGATAAGGCAGCACATCGTTTAATTGCTCATGACCTTCTGCCTCAAATATTGAAATCCAATCACTGGGGATTTTTTGAATACCTTATCTTGCGTTATATTTATCCTTTACTATCATTCGATGAATTATCCATGTTGTTCCAGCAAGTAAAACGAATGATGCAAAATCGTATTGACTACGACGGCAATACCTATGCCTATGAAACAATGTCTATGGTTTTTATCCACGCTATTAATTCAATGCCGTCTGATAAAGTCACAAGCTTTTTGCATCACTTCAAGTGGCTATACGGTATTGATGAAGCCAACCGATCCCGCTGGCATGCAATCGGCGGTTTAAAAACAGCACTGGATTTAGCTCAGCGAACGGTTACAACACGAGCATCGGTTCAGCAGTTCATTGCGTATTGTAAAAGCACGGGACACGCAATAGTTCTAGCGGACCTGAGAGCGCAATGGCAGAATTTCGTCCCTGATGGGTATTTTGAAATTTCCTCATCAACTCGTTAATAAGGAAAATTAATGTTTTAAGATTGGACAAAAAAGAAGCGGAACCCCACTCCCGCTTCTTTGAATCTCCTCCACTTGGGATTACCCAGTCCTACTTCGCTAACCCATAGCTCATTATGGGTACTGAACGAGGTACAGCCCAGCAAATTTGCATATTTGCCTCTTTATTATTTATAATTCAAAACAAAATTATTAATAAAATCCTCTGGAAGTCGCTTTACCCATAACTTTTTAAGGTTGTCAATGGCATCTGGGTGTCCCACACGCAAAGACGCATGTACATACCGCTCAACGAGTGTTTTGTTGGTTATCGTTGGTTCAAGCAGATAATTAGCAAGATACCAAGTTCCTGCCGCTTGCCACCGCATGGGTGTTGCATCAGGTATCGTCAATACCCATTTAAATTGGGTTACAAATGATCGCCCCACTGTTAGTGAATAATGATCAACAACTTGAGCGATTGCTTGATTTAAGCCACTGAAATAGTAATCAATACCAACAGTCAGCGGATGATTGAGGATCACGCGCCTGCCTTGTTCATATAGCATCACTAGTTGATCTGGTGTTAACCAATTAGCCAATTCTTCAGAAGCATGGGTTTCCAGCGATCCCCAATGATTCATTTGCAACAAACGGGCTAAGATTAAGGATGCTTGTTTGTGCATTTTCTCATCCGTATGCGATGCAAAACCTGCTGTGACTTTCAGTACAAAGCGTTGCGTTGCCACGAGGCTAGCAGGCATATCCGGAAATTGAGTCGTAAATCGCTGAATTAACGTAAGAATGTCTGCCTCATTTTTTCCAAAAGTTTTGTGTTGCTTAATTTGCCTAAACACTGCTCGTAAACTAATCTCGCCAGGGGTGTGTTCATCAATCTGGTTAGGTAAAGTGAGAATTTGTGAAGGTACAAGCGCCAACTCACCACAAAGCTGTAACATACTTGAAGCGGAAAGCTGTGTCTGACCATTTTCAAATCGGCGCAGCGAGGTTACACTTGCGTCCATGACAAGATCCGCTCGACTGACACCGAGATACTCCCGCTGAAACTTCACAACTTCTCCCGCCGTATGTGCAACAGTGAGCTGTTTGGGATGATCTTTTAGTTTTAGGTTATGGTGTACACGCCCTTCGCTTGTATGAGCCAACATCAACTCAAACCAGCGCGCATCAACCTCAACATCCATCCTGCGTAATTCATTAATAATCTGCTGAATTTTGTTCTTATTTGACGCTGATGGATGGCGGAGCCAGTGAGCCGTACTTCGGCCAAATTGCCAATTTGGCATAAACTCAACCAATCTTGTCCGGCCTTGCTGCGGCATGAACCAGTTCTTCAGCTCATCTTCCAAGCCATTCACCAGATCCATATCTCGATCCATCAACGCGCCAAGCCACAGCATCAGTTCAATTACTTCACGAAACTGCCACCAATCTTTTTGAAGGCTTTGTGCTCGTTGCCACAGCAAAACTAGTAATTCATGACTTGCTGGTCCAACAATAGCTTTATATAACTCCAGTTCTAGTAATGAAAAGCGCTCAGGCACTGCTAATCGATCCGCTAGTACTTGTTCATCCTCATCAGAAAAGCGGAACTCAGGGTCTGGCCAGTGCTGCGCAGCCTCAAATAAGATTCTGGCAAGTTCGGTCATTGAATTCCGCTTTGGATGAGCTGCAAAAAAACCCGCCTTACGTCGTTCTAACTCACCAACGTCATTTAGTTGTGTCAAATCCTGTAACTGCAGAGGAAAATTGACCGGATTAGCTTCGTAAAACTCCAATAAATCGAGCTCATCAATGCCAATCATGGTCATCAATTCAAGCATTTTTTGCGTGCTGATATCTAACTCCCCACGCTCAAACCTCGATAAAGTTGCTGCCGACCATTCCCCACTAACTTCTTGAAGCGTTAATCCCCGGCCAACCCGACGCTCATGGAAAAAGCGACCTAAGTCTAATAAGTTGTCGCTGGTATGCTTCATTGTCATCTGTGACAACCTCCCCAATTAAATATCATCACCTTAAATATAATACACAATGATCATTGGTAACACTCAACACTCGGATGACCGTGGTCACAGGCGACTGATTCAATCGGGCAAAGCCGGTCCGCCATTTAAGCACGTTGGTATGCGCTTTCTCAACTTCCTAAAATCACATTTTCCAGTCAAAACTTAACGGATTAAGAGTCCGTGGGTCGCCTACCATCCATACTTTTGAAAATCTTTAAAAATAGGGAGTTAATACACTCGCTAAATACAAAAAAATTGTTTTCCTTTTCAATAAAGAGCAAAAGGCAATCGTTTGAACGCCTTACGCCGGTGCCTTTCCAGAAACTCGTGTCAAACTCACCGTCAACACATTATCGGCCGTTGTATTGTAATCAGCCAACATGCCCTTCACGATCCCTCGCGATGGGCCATGCGTGCTGGTCGTTTCCTCGTAATTTTGAATCCATGTGCTGACTGCATTAAATCCGAATTCGAATCCTTCAAAAACCTGCATGTAAACCGAGGAGCGTGGATTTGTTGTCACAATTGTGATTTTCAAAACCCGGCCATCAGTGATCTGCATGATTAGCTTGATCAACCCATCATCGATGAAAGTGACGTCGCCATCTGCGGCAGTCTGCGGAAGTTTATACGCCGCAAGTCGCATGTTTTCGTTATAAACCCGTTGTACGTAATCGTAACTGCCCAAGTCTCTTTGCATTCTTATTCAAAACCTTTCTGTTAAAATATGGCTTATCATTTGGTGTTTGCGAATACACATCAACCTTTCAAATTGACGTGTGGTAGCTTCCACAGTGTACCGTTTAGTGCCAGAAATAAGAATTAATTAGCTCACCCGTTCCTTGCCTAACGACTAAAACACTCACTAAAGCAATGAAGGAATGACTACGATGCGAAAACCATCCGAGCGTCACCGCGGTACGAACAAAGCCTTATCCTTTGCAAGTGTCATTCTGCTTGGGATCAATGGCATCATTGGATCCGGTATCTTTTTGTTGCCAGGCACACTTTATCAAGAAGCTGGCTTGGGTAGTGTCAGTGCGATTGTTTTGGCTGGACTCAGTACAACGTTAATTGCACTGAGTTACGCTATGCTCGCCTCTAAAATAGACGATGATGGCGGTGCGTGGGTCTATTCAAATCGCGCTTTTGGCGCTTTTGTCGGCTTTCAAACAGGTTGGTTTGGATGGTTTCTGGGCGTGATTACCATTGCGGCTGAATTGGCCGCTTTTCTCACTGCATTGGGCGGATTAATACCCGTTGTCAAGCAACGAAGCGTCTATATTAGCGTGGCCTTAGTGATCATTGCTGCTTTAATCGCCATTAATTTAGTCGGACCAAATATCCTCACGTTCATCGATAATATCTCCAGTGCCTTGAAGATCATCATTCTCATCGCGGTGATTGCTGCCGGTGGCTATTTCATCAGTACACACGGCCTGCACGTAAGCCAGCCGCAAGCAGTTTCATCAGATTTTCGCACAGCTTTCTCGACAGCATTCTATATGTTTACCGGCTTTTCATTCCTGCCAGTTGCCGCGAACAAAATGAAAAATCCAGAAAAAACACTCCCACGCGCCCTCATGGTGGTCATGTTGATCGTTATTGCCATCTATGGCATGGCTCAAATGACGACGATCGTTATTCTCAGCACCAATCTGATGGCTGAAACCTTACCAGTCGCGGCAGCGTTCGCCGCAGTTGTTGGTACCATCGGAAAAACGGTGGTGATATTAGGTATGCTCATCTCCATTCTGGGTGTTGCTGTCGCCGTTTCTTTCGATACGCCAATCGAAATGGCTTCATTAGCAACCGAAAAAACTTTGCTACCAGCAGTATTCGGGCGAACCAACAAAAGTGGTGCCCCATTTGTCGCTATCTGGTTGACAATCGGTATTGCCGCATTGCTAGTGGTATCTGGCAGCTACCTATTTTTAGTCAACCTGATCGTATTTAGTGCCTTTCTTCAATACATCACGACCATCCTAGCATGGTTCAAATTACGGCATGATCCAACCCTACCCGCTGGTATTCACCTACCAATGGCGCCACTTTTAATGGGATTTGCCTTATTGCTGATCGGCTATCTAATGACCAGTGCTACATGGCTGACTTGGCTGATTGCCGTGATCGTTGCATTGATCGGCAGCGTCATCTACGCCACCGACACCCGCAGACGAGGTGAATGACGCAGCTTGCTGGTTTGTAAAAGTCACAAAAATAACCGGCTGAAAGCTCTGCCGGTTATTTTAACAACATGTTGTTATCGTTACCGATTAATGGACCTCGCCATTCTCTGTATGGTGTGCCGCTCGCCACGGATCGCCTTGCTGACTGCGTATAAGTTATCGACAGGTGATTCGAATCCCCATGCAGAATCGCCCACATGCTGCATATCAACGCCACAGATTTTATTTCGAATCGCCATCTCCTGCAACACATGACTGCCGCTGCCTTCTTGACTCGTGCCAATCGCACTCATCACCAAACCACCCAAGCGATGAACAACTTTCACAACCGCCTTCAAGTCAGCTTCATCAAATCCCGGAATTGATCCAACCGCCGGCGCCAAAATCACATCTGCACCTGCTTCAATAAACTTTTTCGCCGTCTCTTCCGTCATGAGCGGTTCGTCAACACCAGAAGCATGCATTTTCCCTGCAATAATTAGGCCGGTAAAATACTTCTTGGCTAACGCAATACTGCGAATGGTCGCTTCATTTGTAACGCCAGTACCCGGATTACCGGTCAGCACCATGAACTGAAAACCCATTTCTTCGGCTTTTTTGATGACCGCCTCACTGGCAGTGCATCCTGGCAAAATGGCAATTTGATTTTCCATCATTTTGGGATTGTCGCCAATCGGTTCAATATTAATTCCAATTGGTCGGCCAACCAGTTTTCGCAGTCTCGTGATGCTCTCTTTGCCGTCATGCTTAGGCGCGCTGTATAAATCTCTTTCACCAGGATATAGGCCAAAAATTTTGGGATCATCAACATCAAGGCGATTGCAAAGAATCATATCAGCGCCAAATGCTGCAGCAATTTCGGCTGTGGTAATACTGTCCAAATTCTCTTGCGTCACGATATTTTCACTAACGATAATCCGCCCTTCACTAGCCTTGATGCTTTCCTTAAGCTGCTGCCCATCAAACGTCATGACCTCGCTTGTACTGGCACTTAGTAGTCGTTTCACCATTTTGTTCATTGCCTCCTATTGGTTGTCTTTTA
>ENA-OWZV01000006-OWZV01000006.1-human-gut-metagenome-genome-assembly--contig:-NODE-6-length-105450-cov-12.562911_pt1 | contig 105450 bp, 119 predicted proteins | sample MGYA00249264_ERZ652123 | MGnify/ENA primary metagenome ERZ652123 (study PRJEB26925, sample SAMN05827256) | human gut metagenome | biome: ENVO:2100002; feature: ENVO:00000062; material: ENVO:00002003... | reverse complement strand
CAAGTGCTCGACGGTCATAAACTCATGACGGTGCTCGCGCGCTCTGGCGAAAGCCATATTTAAACTGAGTTCCAGTTCTTGATTGAGCATAGGCACCTCCCCCAATTTTTATGCCTGCATTCAGGCTTTTTCTAGCGTACACAGCAATGGATGCTCATTCTCCCTCGCGTACTTGTTCACCATCGCCACTTTGGTTTCTGCAACCTCGGCGGTAAAGACTCCGCAAATGGCCTTCCCCTGGTAGTGAACAGCGAGCATCAATTGCGTTGCACGTTCTACATCATAAGAAAAGAATTTTTGTAACACGTCAATAACAAACTCCATCGGAGTATAATCATCATTGACTAATATCACTTTATACATAGATGGCGGTTTTAGCGCGTCGCGAACTTTTTCTTCCGCCAGTTGATCAAAGTCCAGCCAGTCGTTCGTTTTACCCATTGTCAGTTATCATCTTCGGTTACGGTTATCGGCAGAACGCCCTGCCGCTGACAAGAGCTTATTTGCCTGACCAATCTACTCCACATGATAGATAACTATCATCTATCGTTGGCATCAGCGACATCTGTCACATTCCTGTCAATAGCGTTAACTGCTTCAAATTTTTGATTCATACCTGCCCCCTGGCCCCTGTCAAATGCTTGACGGCTCGCCCTAATTCTCTAAATTGTATTTCTAGAGTTGGCGAGGTTTTGAACAGCCCCCTCTCTGACCCCGGTTTATTCCATCTTACTTGTATAAGATTTGCGAAGGATGTCGAAGCATGGAAAAGGGTACTGTCAAGTGGTTCAACAATGCCAAAGGGTTTGGTTTCATCTGCCCTGAAGGCGGCGGCGAAGATATTTTCGCTCATTATTCCACCATTCAGATGGATGGTTACAGAACGCTAAAAGCTGGACAATCCGTTCAGTTTGATGTCCACCAGGGGCCAAAAGGCAATCACGCCAGTGTTATTGTGCCCGTCGAAGTAGAAGCGGCAGTCGCATAGCTCTTCTGTCTCATTGTGTACATCCTAAAGGCAAAATGCCAGCCCGATCGGCTGGCATTTTTATCTCAAAAATTACTCTCGTGCCAGAGCATCTACTGGATCCAGTCGTGCCGCATTTCGTGCGGGTAACCATCCAAATAAAATCCCGGTGACCGTCGAGCAGAGAAACGCCAGCAGCAGTGCCAACGGTGAAAAGCCAATCTCCCAGCCGGGTAAGAAAAGCTGCAAGGTGAAAGCAATTAACAGTGACAGTGTTATTCCCAACGCGCCACCAACCAGGCAAACCAGTACGGCTTCGATCAAAAACTGTTGCAAAACATCGCTTGCTCGCGCACCTACAGCCATGCGAATGCCAATTTCCCGCGTCCGCTCGGTCACTGACACCAGCATAATATTCATTACACCAATACCACCCACCACCAGCGAAATCACCGCCACCAGCGTCAGAAACAGTTGTAAAGTACGTGTGGTCTTTTCAACAGTTTTCAAGACGCCGTCCATGTTCCAGGTAAAGAAATCCTTCTTTCCGTGGCGCAGTGAAAGTAAACGCGTGAGTTGCTGTTCCGCCTCAGCGCTGTCAAAGCCTTCTTTCACCCTGACAGTAATGGAGTTCAGCCACGACTGCCCCATAACTCGCCCGGACATCGTGCTGTATGGCAGCCAGACACGCAGCACTTTACTGCTACCAAACATCGACTGTTTTTCTTCCGCCACACCAATGACTCTGGCGGGCATATTGCCGACCAGAATCACCTCGCCAACCACATCTGCTTTATGGGGGAAAAGCTGGCGGCGAGTATTACTGTCGAGAACCACGACCTGCGCACGACCGTTCAGCTGCTCCTGATTAAAGGTGTTCCCTTCACTGAAGGTCATGCCATAGACATTAAAATAATCGCCGCTCACACCATTGGCACTGGCAGCCACATCAACATTGTTATAACGCAGGCGCAGGTTTTGCGAGACGGCGGGCGTGGCAGAGGCAACCCACGGTTGTTTTTGGATGGCGATTAAGTCGTCGTACTTCAGCGCCTGCTGATATTGCGGATCGTCATCGCCAAAATCATTCCCGGGATAGACATCAATAGTATTCGTACCAATAGAACGAATATCCGCCAGCACCATTTGTTTGGCGGCGTCGCCCACCACGACAATGGAAACCACCGACGCAATACCGATAATAATCCCCAGCATGGTCAGTAAAGTACGCATTTTATTCGCTGCCAGCGCCCGCCATGCCATCGTCAGCGCCTCGTTAAAACCGCTGACAAACTGCCGCCAGCCAGACGCCGTGTTGACAACAGGTTCCGTTCCGCCAGTAGCATTCACTTTTTCAACGGCGGGAGGATTGCGCACAATTTCGCCGTCGCGAATTTCGATCACCCGCTCGGCCTGAGCAGCAACCTGCGGATCGTGGGTGACGATAATCACCGTATGCCCGCGATCGCGCAGCTGATGCAGGATCGCCATCACCTCTTCGCCAGAATGGCTGTCCAGTGCGCCGGTCGGTTCATCGGCAAGAATTACCTGACCGCCGTTCATCAATGCCCGCGCGATACTGACGCGCTGTTGCTGGCCACCCGAAAGCTGTGCCGGGTAATACTCTGTACGGTCTTCCAGCCCCAGTCGTTGCAGTAACTCCTGGGCGCGAAGCAGCCGCTGTTTCCGCTCAAGACCGGCATAGACGGCGGGTACTTCAACGTTCTGCTCGGCGGTTAAATGCGAAAGCAAATGGTAACGCTGGAAAATAAAGCCGAAATGCTCGCGGCGCAGTTGCGCCAGCGCATCGGCGTCCAGCGTGGCAACATCCTGACCGGCGACGCGATAGGTGCCGCTGGTGGCCTTATCCAGACAGCCGAGAATATTCATCAGGGTCGATTTACCGGAACCCGAAGCGCCAACAATCGCGACCATCTCACCCGCATAAATATCGAGGCTGATGCCCTTCAGCACCTCAACCTGCTCATCACCGGCAGGATAGCTGCGACGAATATCCTTTAATTCGAGCAAGGGCGTCATTGCGCAGCTCCTGGTTTGGCCTCACCAATCACCACTTCATCGCCCGCTTCCAGCCCTTTGACAATCTCAACATCGGTATCGTTACGTGCGCCAATCGTCACTTCACGCTCGCGTGTTTCACCATTACGCAACAATTTGACTTTATAACGATTATCGCCAACCGGATCGCCTAACGCCGACAGAGGGATCGTCAGCACATTTTTCACATCGGTGAGCTGAATATGCACTTGCGCGGTCATATCCAGCCGCAGTAAACCATTGGGGTTGGGTACTTCAAAACGGGCGTAATAGAAAATAGCGTCGTTAATCTTTTCCGGCGTCGGTAGCACATCCTTGATTTGCCCCTCGTAGCGCGTCAGTGGATCGCCAAGCACCGTAAACCAGGCTTTTTGCCCCGGCTTCAGGTGGATTACATCCGCTTCAGAAACCTGCGCTTTTACCAGCATGGTGCTCATATCTGCCAGCGTCAGAATGTTCGGTGCTTGTTGTGCGGCAATCACCGTCTGGCCTTGCAGAGTGGTGATTTGCGTGACTTCCCCGGCCATCGGGGCAACGATGCGGGTGTAATCGAGATTGGTTTTAGCCGTATCGAGAGAGGCCTGATTGCGCTTGATTTGCGCGTCAATGGTGCCAATTTGCGCCTGTTTCACAGCCATCTCCGTCGCGGCGTTATCGAGATCCTGCTGTGAAACCGCTTGCGTTTGTGCAAGACGTTGCTGACGGGAATACGTCACCCGCGCCAGTTTCAGCTCCGCTTCCGCCTGCTGCCGCTGCGCGCGTAGCTCCATCAGCGTTGCTTCGACCTCCTTGATCTGGTTTTCAGCCTGTTCAGGATCAATAACCCCTAAAAGCTGGTCTTTTTTTACTTTATCGCCAATCGCCACCGACAGCGTTTTCAACTGACCGCTGACCTGCGCGCCCACGTCAACCTTACGCAGCGCGTCCAGCTTTCCGGTCGCCAGCACGCTTTGCTGTAAATCACCGGGGCGCACAATCAGCGTCTGATAAGTCGGCACGGGTGCGTTAAGAATTCTCCATAACGTAATCAACCCGGCGATGACTATCACCATCGCAATAACGTAACGCTTCTTCACGGTTTTCCGCTTTTTCATAAATATTCTGAATACTCCATATGCCAATCCGGGTCATTAACTTCAACGAAATATCAACAAACCCCTAAAATTTACGTTAGTAATCACACTATTGATGTTTGGTTAAGATACGCAATGGTTAAATCGACGTCATGTATAACCATTGATTTCATGAATATGTCGCAGCTAACTGAACGGACCTTTACGCCATCTGAATCTCTCAGCAGCCTGTCACTTTTTCTTAGTCTGGCACGAGGACAGTGTCGGCCGGGTAAATTCTGGCATCGCCGTAGTTTTCGCCAGAAATTTTTGCTGCGCTCGTTGATTATGCCGCGTTTAAGCGTTGAGTGGATGAACGAACTTTCCCACTGGCCTAATCTCAATGTGTTGTTAACGCGCCAGCCGCGACTGCCTGTACGTCTACATCGCCCTTACCTTGCGGCGAATCTTAGCCGTAAGCAATTGCTGGAGGCGTTACGTTACCATTATGCGTTACTCCGCGGGTGTATGTCGGCGGAAGAATTCAGCTTATATTTGAATACCCCCGGGCTGCAACTGGCGAAGCTGGAAGGCAAAAACGGCGAGCAGTTCACGCTTGAGCTGACCATGATGATCTCAATGGATAAAGAAGGTGACAGCACCATCCTGTTCCGCAACAGCGAAGGTATTCCTCTGGCAGAGCTCACTTTTACCCTGTGTGAATATCAGGGGAAAAGGACGATGTTTATTGGCGGACTGCAAGGCGCAAAATGGGAAATTCCACACCAGGAAATCCAGAATGCGACGAAAGCCTGCCACGGGCTATTTCCCAAACGCCTCGTGATGGAAGCGGCCTGTCTGTTTGCCCAACGTTTGCAGGTAGAGCAGATTATTGCCGTCAGCAATGAAACGCATATTTACCGCAGCCTGCGTTATCGCGATAAAGAGGGCAAGATCCATGCCGATTACAACGCGTTCTGGGAGTCGGTTGGCGGCGTATGTGATGCTGAACGCCATTACCGCCTTCCAGCACAGATAGCACGAAAAGAGATTGCCGAAATCGCCAGTAAAAAACGGGCTGAATACCGTCGGCGCTATGAGATGCTCGACGCTATTCAGCCACAAATGGCCACGATGTTTTGTAGTTAGTCGGCCCGACCGCGCGCCAGCCACAGCACGCGTGAGAACATTTTTTTCAGCAGCGTCGGTACGGAGTCCACACCACGACGTCCGGCCTCCATTGCCACTTCAATGGCAAGATCGGGTTTGGAAGAGCGATGGATCGCTTTCGAGATAACTTTGCGCAGATTCATCGGTACATTTTCCGGGATTTGCGCCACGCGGTGGAACACATCGGAAAATCCCTGGCGATACATAAAATGTTCCATATCCAGCGCCGGTAACGCCGTTAAATGTTCTCGTTCGGCTTCCCGATCGTTATTCAACAGGCTGCGTACCGTAGCGGCATATTTCTTCCCTGCTTCATCGCCATCGACCAGTACATGCCATTCAATCCCCATTCGCCGGGCAAATTTAACCAGTGGCTTTAGCCCGGACTGGGCAAACTCAATGACCTTGATCCCTTCGGCATCAAAATGATGTCCGCACTGACGCGCCAGTTCATTGATAACCCAGGTTTCTGTTTCCCCTTCCACCAACAGCCAGCAGCGAGCAAACAGCGATGACGGACGATTAAAACGAATGTGAAAAGAGATGCGTCGGCTATCTTCGGTACTCAAACCACTCGGCCCCAGACGCCAGGCGGCAACGCGCGAGGACTCACGTACCAGTCGGCAAACATGCTCTACCGGCGTTAACGAAAGCAGCTCGCCAGAGTTGGTGGTGGCAATGCGCTGCAATGGCAGAAGATTCAACAGATGCCAGGCAACTGAAAGCATAATGGGGTGTAAACGGGTTTCTGGATCTTCGATCAGCAACAATGGACGGGCGTCTTTATCCAGTCGCAATGTGCCTTTTGCCTGCAACAAAGTAGCAAACAGGCCGAGCAAAATAACCCGATACGAGCGCCCTCCAGGTCGGTCAATCATCCGGTTGATGATATCCAGATAGCGCCAGCTTCGTTGCTCATTGCTGGCTCGCCGCCGCATTAAACGATATCGCGCCTGTCCGGCCCCCTGCTCAGAGAAATAATGCTCAAGCAGCTGTACCATTGCGGAAAGTCCCTGACGAATCTGCCCATCAGAGAGATTTTGCGGATGTGAGGATAATTCACGGGCGAGGAAATCGAGCTGGCGCGCGGTGACTTCCACATTGGGGACATTTGGCACCGTGCCGTTACGAATACGGCGCATAAAACGGGCATCACGCAAGCGCAGCACCGGCATTAAACGCACCAGATGACGAGCCTGATCGTTAATATCCTCAACATCAATCGGATGTCCGTCTTTATCGAGAAAACTGCGGAGTGTCATCACGCTGCCGTCTTCCGCACTCTCCCCTTCCAGACGATAAAAAATACGGTGATAACCATCGGTGCATGGCGTCCAGCACGCTTCCAGCGGCCGATAGCGGCGAACCCGATGTCGGCCTGGCAGCGATTCGCGGAAGGTCAAAATAATATGCAGATGATGTTCTCGCCCGTTGATATCTCCCGGCGGGAACCAGAAATCGTCGCGCTCAAAATGGTAGAGATCTGATTCTGGCGATAGCAGCAGGGTTAAGGCGTCCAGCAAGCTGGATTTACCCCACGCGTTCTCCCCAATCAGGACGTTGTTTTGTTCCAGCATCAACGACAAACGGTTGATACCGCGAAAACCCACAATTTCAACGCGCTCAAGAATCATATCCCCTCCAGAAATATGTGACTTATCCTTTACGCTGGCAGTATAACGGGAAAGGCCATGCTAATACGTGATGACATCACATTTAAGCATGGCAAATTGATTAGACTTGAGATAAATGACAGGGAATAAGTGAGATATTTATGGGAAGAACTGGGTCAAAATGGGAAGAGACCAGGAGGAATATGCAATAACCTTACAGTATGTGAAAATCAGACCGGCCCGAAAAAAAAACAGAACTCGCGCCAGCCTGATTGCAGATATTACTCTTTTTTCTCCGTATCTGCATCGGGTTCATCAGCAAATAGCTTGCCCTGCATCCGATCCAGTTCTTCTTTTCTTACCCGCTTAACCACGCTGTAGACCCACTGAAGCGAAACACCAAATTTGCGGGCCAGTTCGTGGTGGTTGCGTCCGTTAAACTCCCTGAAGATTTCCCGGTCGCGCTGACTGACCTTCCATACCATGCCCATTGGGAAATAAACGTTTTGCCCGCCCCAGACCTGCATCATTCGGTTCGCGACAGCCTGACCAATCTGGTCGGCAATTGCGGGCTCAATATCAATAATCTCGCGAACGGTCTCAGAGGTATGCTGTGCCAGTTCCACCAGGAGTTCCGGCCCTTTACTTCGAAACTGATTCAGGTCGCTCATGTTTTACTCCCGCAGCTCTGCGCTGCCACTTCTTCAGTTTCTCAATAACACTGCTTGCCTGTTCAGTATTGAGCCAGCGCAGGGCGCTGATGCCCGTTTCCCGCTTGATCCACCGCGCTAATGCATTTTCTGAACGGTCACGAACAATGCCGGCAGCAGCCATTTCAATCCATAGCGCACGGATTTTCCTGGACTGCGGATGGTTATCCAGCGGTAAACCGGAGCTGGCTTTTCCGGCAGGCTTAACGCGAAAGCCTTTCCTTTTCATGGATTCCAGCACGCAGTTTAGTTGTGTGGTATCCATTCCTTTGGTTGAGGCTTTACCGGTCAGCCCCTGTAACATCTGGCGGTAGGTGTCTTCATCCATACCCAGTTCATTACGGGCAATATGAATGAGCTGGATAAGACGTTGTTTAGTCATCATCGTTGCTCCTTTTACCTGCGCCACCGATATAATCGACATATAAAGGAAGCGCCACAGGCCAGCACAGGAACATCACCGACCAGCTAATCCAGTAGCCGGCACCACTGTAACGTGAATAAAACCCTGAACGGCGGTGCAGTTCAGCAGTACACCAACCGACAAAACAATACCAGAACATGGCACATACAACAGATTCAGCAGTCATTCTGAATATCCCCCCAACTGATATGAATATTACGGGCAGCAATGACAGGGTCGTTATTCCACCATGCACCTGACATGTATTTTTCAACCTGTTCGCGTCCGGCAATAACACCAATTGTGATCCCCGGCCTGACGTTCTTAAAAAAGGCGCGGGCAAAAAGGTATCTGGCAGATATTCGGCAGGCTTTTAATTTCCGGCTGTTACCTGATAGCGTAATCATCTGGCCTCCAGTTTCTGTTGTTCCTGCCCACTGACCGGGCGGTGCAGTCTGACGTTCTGCCCTTCACGAAACCCCGCATAGCGCGAGGCGCCGCCATTGCGGCTTCTTCCTTTACGCGCCCTGGTGGTTTGCGTTTGCGGGTATTTATGTTCCAGCCACTGCTGCATCAGTTCACGTTCGTCATCGGTCAGGGCGAAGGACTGTATTTCACTGATAACGGCCAGCACCCAGCCTTCAGCAAACTGGTCACCACGGCTGGTACGGGTGGCAGTTTTTATTCTTTTGTTCTGTGCGCTGATATATTGCTGACGCGCCTTTTTCAGCTGGCGGGCCAGCACTTCCCAGGTGTACGCAGCCAGTGCAGCCCGTTCCCGGTTGCCGTAGAACCCCACACCCGGATATGTGCCGGGGTGAATGATGGAGTTAACACCAAATGCCTCGCGGATGATGTTCATCAGGCCCAGCATGTAGCGCGGTGGACGGAGGCTGCCTGTCGGCCAGTAGTGACTGATGGTTTCATCAATATCACTCATGGCGATGTCGGAATGTGTGATGCCGTGAACATCCATCAGTTTACGGGCACGGCGCAGTGCCAGAGCGGCCTCGTGAGGGTTGCCGGATGCGGCCAGCGCCAGCAACTTTTTCAGTTTCTCAATGTGTTTATCCTGGTCTGTCATTGTTCAGTATCTCCGGTGTACATGACGCCCAGCCGTGCGGCAAGGCGTTCCAGTTTTTTCTGTTTGTGGAAGTCAATCAGCCGGTCCATCCCCTGAAGGCGCAGCTGCTCTGTCATGATTTCCACGTCTGCCAGCTCTGCCGCGAGGTCACTTTCGCTGCCCTGTCCGTTCAGGTTGCGGGCGGCACTGGCCGCCAGTTCGGCGGCCTCTTCTGTCAGTTTCAGGGCCTGTGCATCCGGCCCGAAACGCTGCAGAGCCAGACGGTAGAGGGCGGTGCGGGTGAGTTCGGTGTTTCGTGTCATGTCGCGCCCTCAGTGCTTCCGGTCGACGGTGATGTGCAGGCCGCCTTCTGCAGTAGTTTCCATCCGGTACGGCACCTCATGCTCTGCCGTGTGGGTGAGTGTGTTCACCAGTACCTGCAGGGCAGCCTCCTTTCCGTTGGTCGCCACAATAGCCTGCGCGGCCATGCTGATTAATTTGGTTAATACCAGCCGGATATGGTTGGGGGTTTTACAACCACATTCACGGATATATTCCGCGACAATTTCGCGGGTCCGTTTTTCTGCGTCCTGTGGGGTAATCATTGCGCGTCCTCCCTGTCAGGGCGGAAGAATTCCATGACGGGCACGTCCGCCGAAAAATGCTGGCTGCAGTACGGACAGACCAGGGTGACACGTACTGCAGGTACGTGGTACTTACCGGACATCACGGCGATGGCGCTGTGAAAACGCAGGGCTGTTATATCCCTCTCGCACTGAATACATTTAAATATCATAATTTAATTCTCCTCTGTTTCCGGCGTGCAGAAGCCCACGGCGCTGACGCCGGAATAAAAAAGAAAATGTTTTTATTAAATAATTAACGTGGTGTGTTTACTGCACATCCTGCTCAAAAGGAATTATTGAAAAATCCTCAATATCACTTTTTATGGTAATACCGGGAATATTTTTCACGGCCTCTTTTTCATTCAGAATGGCATCTTTATTTATTTCCTCTTTTACACGAATAAAGCGCTCAAGCCCCAGACGTCTCAGTAGTTCAATAACATTATCCGCTCCACGGATACTGACTGATGGCGGACGGTTTCGCCACTGCACCTCGCCGGTGGTGAGGTTAGCGAACTTCACCTTCCCGTTGCCGGTCAGTTCATCACGGTGTGCCTCACACCATGTCTGAATACCGGACTGCAGTTCGGCCATGCGTTTTTTTAGGCTCTCGGTGAGCGGGGCATAACGTGCGGTGATATCGCCAATGGCGTCATTCATTTCTGTTTCAGCCCTGACCAGTTCACGTTGTGCGTCACCGAGCAGTCTGATTCCCTCAATGACCTCTTCGCGTGTCCCCGGTACCCAGAGTGCCGCTGCGGACTTGATACGTTTTGCCCCTTTTGTACTTTTTGCCATATCTTATGATTTCTCCAGTTGTGCTGATTACCACAAAGATTCCGGCCACACGACGCGACAGCCGTGCAGTTCGAAAACGCCCTGACGGAAATATCCCCTGTGGTCATGTCCGGTATACAGATAACAGGCCTTTCCCTGCTCAAGCATGCGCATGCAATGCGCACTCCGGGAAACGCGGATGACAGGTTTGTTACCCCTGATGGTGATGCTTTGTACATCCGTGTTCGTCGCCTTAAGCGCCATAATGGCTGACTGCACTTTGCTGATTTGCTGGTTGATACCTGTGGTGGATTTCATTATTAAACCCCTTTGACAACGTCAGCGTTGACCTGTGGAACCCCGATTTCAGCGGCCAGATTCATGGCGGCTATCACCAGGTTACTGACGGCCAGCGGATACAACAGGCTGACCATATTTTTACGATGACTTCCCGGATTGCTCAGGCGGGCACGTATGGCATCCACTGCACTGGCGTCCATAATGTCCGTCAGTTGTTTACCTGCCCGTTGCAGTTTGAACGTCAGAAACTCTTCAAGGTTATTGTCCAGAGGCAGAAGTTCGACCACCTCACAGCGCTGAACGACTTCACGGACTTCCATATTGCGTTCAGACAGTTTTGTCGCCAGTTCCGGCTGGCCAATCAGCACGATGGACAGCAGTTTTTTGAAACCGGACTCCAGCTCAAAAAAGCGTTTGAGGTGTTTCAGTGTCGGAATGGGCAGACTGTGGGCCTCCTCAATCACCAGAACGTGGCTGAACCCCGCCTGGCTGCTGTCTTTCAGGACGCGATGCAACTGGCGAAAGCGGGCGTCCTGACTGCGTCTGATGCTTTCCAGTGGTGCGATGGTACTGATAATGGCTTCGGCAATAGCTGCTGCCTTCAGGGTTTTCCCTTTCACATCGTTGTCTTCCATAGCGATGATGTATGGCTCGATAACAATTACCGGCGCATTCTCGCGGTTGATACGTTCAGTCAGGTCGCGGCGCAGCGTGGATTTACCCGCACCGGACTCACCGATGACGGCCATAAACCCACCATGACGGGCTGTCTGGTACAACGCCTCACGCACGTAGCGAATGTCCGGGGTGGTGAACACATCATCAGAACCCTGCATGGCTTCGTCGGCGAACGGGTCACGGAAAAGACCAAACGCTTTTTTGGTTGCCGGGAATAACACCTGTTTTTTGAGTAACATATTCTCTTCCTCACTGAGGCTCGTTTTATCTGTGGTACCCGCTGTACGGGGAGTGGCCGCGCCCTGTACAGCATCAAAACTCTTCGCTGTATCAATCCCCTGACTTTCCAACCAGGACGCAAGACGCCGGCGCACTTCTCCGGGGCTGGTGCGGGGCCACGCGTTATGATTCACAATCTGGGCCAGCGTGGCCTCAGAAACATCGACAGCTCTCGCCACCACCGCCTGTGGAATACGGGCCTCTTTCAGTTGCTGCTTCAGTACCAGCATGTTTCCCTCCTCAGTTGCCGTTAACAATGCTGATAACGCTGCTGCGGGCCGGCGTGGTCAGCGTGGCCATTACTTCATCCAGTGCGGCTTCCGGTACGCCGTCCGGGTACTGTGCCGTTAACTGGCGGTAATGTTCCGGCGTCCAGGTAAGGCCGTCGGCGCTGAACTTATCGCGCAGGGCTTTCGCGGCCTCCACATGAGTCATGGGACGTTGTTCAGTGCGCGGTCTGCGTACATCAGAGACCTGACCGCGCTTCGGTATACAGGCCGGAAGTGTGGCGTCATCAATATGTTTATACGGGTCAAGCCGCCCGCCGAACGGCAGCGCCTTCGCCTTGCGTGCGGCAGCTGCATCTGCGGCGTTGTCTGTACCGGTGACCAGCGCTTCGGTTTCTTTTGCCGCCGTCTGTGCCGGTGTTTCCGGCAGGGCTTTGTAACTTTCGCCAAATACCGCCGCGCCTTCAGCAAAGCCAAACTCGTTCTTTCTGACCTCTTCGACCAGGAAGAACGTCTCGTGGCCGTCCTCACCGGTCAGAACCACCTGTGCCACATCGCTGCGCCATGGGTTACGGGTAATCATCAGTTTTTCACCAACCAGTACGCCCGGTACCGTTGATACGTCAAATTCAGTGCCCCGGAACGAGACACGAAGTTTTGGCGTGACTTTGCGGAGTTCTGGTGTCGCCACAGCCAGTTCACGGCATACCTCAACGGAAGGCGCTTTTTTCAGCTGCTCAGCAGTAATCTTCAGCCAGATATCCGTGCGGGTTTTACCGTGGCGGCTGTGAACAGCTGTTGCGTTAAAGTGGCTACGCCATTTCGCGGCCAGCGCGTTGAGTTCTTCCAGACTGTGAACCGGCCGGAATTTCAGACCCGGCTCCAGCTTGCGTTCGATAATGTCACGCGCCTTTTCCACCTGTCCGGTGGCGCGGGCGTTATGCGGCTTGTGCGCTATCAGGTCGATGCCCAGTGAGCGGCACATGTTTTTCGTCATACCCGCGGTGTTTGCCGAGCCGGGGTCGAGATAGAGTATTTTCGGCACGCCGTGCAGCACGTCTGCGCCGCCACGCTCCTGCATGGCGTTGATAAGCACAGAACACAGGTTCTCACCGGATTCCGCACCCGTCACATACTCAACGTAAATCCAGCCGCTGGCATGGTCGGTAATCTCGTAACTCCACACGCGGTCACTGGCGATACGGGCAAGGTTAGCGGGTTTATTCTTGTAGAACTTCGCGCTGTCCATCACCTGCAGCCCTTTGTGTCCATTGCTCAGGTAGTAAAGCGTGCAGAGCGAGGCATCAATCTGCCAGACGTGATTGGGATGCAGACTGGCCACTTCGGTATGCGGCGCAGGGGCATCCAGTTGTTCCGGGTGCAGGCCATAGTTACGCAAGGCACGACTGATGGCATCTTCGGACAACGGGAAAAACTCACCGGTGGTTTCATCTGTTCTGCCTGCGGAGATAAAGCCGTTAGCCCGCAGGGTTTCCACTGCATCTGCGATGGAATAGAGACGCTTACCGTTCTTGCGGGTGGCCTCACGCAGTGTGGCAGATATCAGCGCGGCTTCGTCGCGGGTCAGGGCGCTGCGCCCGGCATCGGCGCGTTTTTTGCGTTTATCAGTCACAGATACCTCCTTCAGCCTGCGCAGCAGAGTGGCGCGGGACATGCCAAGTTCAGCACAGGCAGCGTCGTATATTGCACCGCGTTTACCATGCCCCGCGTCACGTGCCGCGCGGGCGACATAAACCAGTCGTTCAGTCAGGGCAGCATTCATTGGTTATGCCTCCAGCCCGTTAATCTGTGGCGTCGGCTCAGTCAGCCATGAAGGCGCGACATCGCCTGTTGGCTCGTCCGGCAGGTCAAATGTGGAGCGCAGGCTACGCGCTGTGCTTTCCAGTTGACAGACCAGGCCTGCCATGAAGTCTCTGGGGGTATCAATCATGTTTTCAGCACAATATGCGCACAGTGTCTCAAAAGCGCTGGACAGTCGAACGGCGATGGCAGATTCCGCCTCAACCGCTAACGCGGTCACTTCCGCCCGCAGTTTCTTCACCTCTTCATCAGGCTCAGGTGGCTGAATACGGGATTTCTTCTCCAGTCTGGTGGAGAGTGAGTCTATTTTTTCATTTTTATCGGCGAGAACACGCTGTTGTGCTGCGTTGGTTTCGCGCGCTTCACGCAGGGCCTGACGCAATTCACGTACTGACATGCGATCAACATCGTCAAGCGTCATGCCGGCAACTGTGCCGCCGTCGGCCAGTTCGGCAAGCTCTTCGTCGTCTTCTGTCATTAATTCGAAAAGTTTGGCTTTTCCCAAATGTGCCAACGTTGGCACATTTGGTTTCAGCGCCGGGGATAAGTATTTTGTCGATGCTTGCATCATTCTCACAGATGTCCGGTATGCCAGCCCCAACTCACTTTCAAGAATCTTTATAAACTCCCCGTGTGGTTCATTTTCCTTAAGGATTATCAGCCGCTTACCTGCCTCCAGCATGGCCTCAGCGCTCTGTGCCATATAAAAGCGTGCCTCATGGACAACACGATCGCGCTCATAGGGCAGACCATCGCCGAACTGTTGCATGATTTCCATGCGATGCTGTGTCATGGCGTTTAGACTGACATTGAGATCATCCGACAGCGGTACCTCGACGTTCAGTTCAGTGCTAACCGGTGATTTGGTGCGTCCCATTGATTACTCCTTACAAACGACTACCTGAAATAACACGTTGGTTGATTTCGTTAATGCGATCCTGTGCACGTGCCATCTCGTTACTGTGGGCCATGGCGATCTGCAGCAACTGGATGCCTGGTGCGAAACGCCCGTTTTCCAGTTTCAGGGCTAGTCCCTCTTCGATAAGGGTATTGAGTGCTCGATTGATGTTCGCCGGGGACTCATCTAGGGCTGATGCCAGTTCACCGTTAGAAACACCGTTCAGAGAGTGACCGCGTAGAGCTTTGAGTACACGTAGGATGCGGGTCCCGGAACTGGAGATATTTACTTTACTCATGTCACATTTCCATTTTTGCAATATGTGATAACCTGTTGCATATATGGAAAATTTATGCCGCATTTGACGTGGGTTTTAATCCCAGCTTTACGGCAATTTCATGGGCTTTGCCGTAACGAGCTTTGGTCTGTCCATTGAGAACACGATAGACCTCATTGCGGCTGTAGCCGTGTTCTTCGGCCCAGCGGGTAAACGTGATACCACGCTGACGGAAGAGAGTTTTAACTTGTTCGGAAGTCATTGTTGTCTCCTTTGTTGATGCAATGATGTTTGTTTTATATGTGATAGATTATGAGAACCATTGTTCTCATTGTCAATGAGGTTTATGTGAATTTTGATTCTCTTTGCGCGTCGCGGTTCAAAGCTGAGCGTTCGCGGTTATCACTCAAGCAGGCTGAAGTAGCAGCCCTTTGTGGCGTTTCAAGAGAAATGTGGGGGAAATATGAACGAGGGGTTGCAGTTCCCGGAGGTGAGTTACTTGCAGCCTTTGCAAGAATTGGGGCCAACGTACAGTTCATTCTTACTGGGGAATCATCAGGTATAACTTTATCACGTGATGAAATGGAGTTACTTCAGCACTACCGGCAAGCACCGTTACAAGTCAAAGGTTCAGTTTTGTCGGCATTGACGACTGGCTCCTCCAGAGAACGGGCGGAACAGGTTATTCATGGAGATGTTCTGGGGAATGTTATCAAAGGTAACGTAACCATAGGAACAGGTGGAATAATGAACAAAAATACAAAGAGAAAATGAGTAAAGAGAAGCAAACAGTTAACGGAGATGTGGGTAACGTTGTCAGCGGTGATGTTACCATTCATAACTATTCTGCTGACATACTTCCCTCTGCCCAGCAACCAATTTCGTTGCTGCAAAAACGCGATTTACACAGATTGATGGATGAATTGGTTGATCTGGGGGAAAGTAAGCGCGAACTATGGATGACGATCCACACGAAACTTAATACCAAAACAGTTAATGAAATGACTGCGGCTGATTATCATGGTGCGGTTGAGATCCTCCAGAGATATGCACAACAGATCCAGAATATGAAGGACTGTAATCTTCTGGTCAGCAAAATAATGGTGCTTACTGACCCTAGGTATCGTCTTGACCGTGACAGATACTGTCTGAAGCATTTCGGTACAACCCATCTTAAAGGCCTGGACAAAGAGCAGTTGCAGGCTGTGTTTGGTTATTTTGATGATCTGCTGAATATTCGTGATGAGAGTAAAACTCTATCACCTCCATCGGACAGCGGGGCAAAATCAGTCGCGACTGTACCAACCAGAAGCCGGAAGCCTCATGTAGTAGTGTTGGGGGGAGCGTTAGTTCTTGTCGCAATATTTTTCGTGGGAATGATTGTGTTCGCTGGTAAATGGGGAAATGCTAAAGCAGTAGCATCTACTGAAACCAGCGTTTTTAACATTAAAACCAACGACAAAATAATAGAAGATTCCATCCCAGCATTACGCAGCATGTTTCCAGGGTTAAATAAGTACTCAGATGATTTCCATTCGGTTTCAAGCTACAAGCAAAAATCGGGCTGGCATACCCTTAAATTCACGGTGTCTACACAGGCAATAATACCTGAATCTTATGGTGTTAAAGGGAAAACTTGTTACATCAACATAAACCCCGATGGTCGTTATGCCCGTGTTTTGACCGCCCCATGTAGAGCTCTATTACTTGACCAACAAAACACTCCAGATAGTAAATATCGTTATATTTTGAAATAGAAAATAACTGCGAGGCTATTATGGGGCTAATTAAACGATATAGAACAGATTATCCGAACCAAGTACATCAACTTTCTGTTGCTGTTTCAAAGCATTATTATGCGGGAGTTGATGGATTGCTTAAGTACCAGAAAAAACCATTTGATATAAAACTTAGCAATGCAAGTAAAACTGGAAAAGATCATTTACTAGTCTATTCGTTACGCGATCACTACAGTGGTTTGTTTTATATAGAATTGGCATTTCTTTCTACACCACAACCTATAACAGCTTTTTTGGGAAGGGCATGGAGGCCAAAGGAAGATAACGTGTTACAGGGTCTTCCTGATATGCTGATGATCCCCAAAACTGTAGAAGATGAGTTCCCTAACGTATGTAATGCCGTTTATAACCAAGGAGTTGATCTTTTAAAAGTAACCAGCGGTTTTCAGAGTGGAGGGCTTATCGCCATACGAGCGGTAGAGGAAGATCTTAAATTCTACACAAATACTCCTATAGCACGAGTTCGTGAGGTTGCGGTTAAAACATGCAGATACAATGCTAATGATATCGCCCGAACCAATAAAGAAACAAAGCAAGAGATGTGGTTACGAAACGTCGGTCAGATAGATATACCTTCTCCAGATTTTTGAAACCTGAAATCACGGTGTCGACGGTTCATTCTGACGCATCATTTATTCTCGTCAGTTGCCTCATATTCGTGCGTGCTAGGAAACATCGGCCAGAATATGTCTGGCATGGCGGCGTTTACAACCAATCCATGGAGCGATGGGGAATGTCTGCATTTTCATAATCTGTAACCCTTTTATAATTATAAAAAATATGGCAGGCTAGTCTGGTCTCGCGAGACTGACTGAACCTCGGTCGGCTCACAGTGCATTCCTGTGGGGCGATGACCAGCCCGGAGTTCGGGTACCGGGCTGGTCGTTCTTTCACTGTCAGAGTTCAGAGTGAAGTTTTGAGATACATGATTTCTATTAACGCGATTTACTGGATGCATTACCTACGTGCAGTGTTTGTTCGATAAGGATTGTTTTCTGAATGGGAACGTATTACACACTTGATTCCGCTAGTCGTCTGCCTTCGCCTTGTCATGTAATTACCGGAAAATACGAGCCTGAAATGCCAGAACTGGCCGCTTTTCTTCATCAGATGTATCCCAATGGCCTTTCGAGTCACGGGTATAACTATCTCTATAACCCCGGCCCTAAAATGGAAGATGACAGTGGAATCAGCAGAAGTCTGCTGGTCGGTCTGGTGTTTGAGTTAGTTCGCCGTAGCCATTTTCCTGATAAACCTTCCCGCTATCAGTCACTGTTTGCCTGTCAGCATCTGAGTGAAGTCAGGAAGTTCAGGGAATTACTGGCTGATGAGAGAGGCGAAGACGAAATAAGAACGGCACCGATATATGAAGTCATCACAAATGAGCAGGTGCATCGCGGAGATATGAGGTTATTGAACAGTGATTGCCCGGTGCTGGAACTGTATCACCGTGCTTGGCTTTACTGGTCGGGTGAAGCAGCCCCAGTTAAGACTGGTGAGGACGAACCGTTCTGGGAACTGCTGATTCCGCTTCCAGTATTCGTTGGTCGAAGGATAACTGAATCGCAGGATTAGGTGCGGTTTTATATCGTGATGTCGCCGCCACATCGCCAATTAGCATGACGTTGTTTTCTCCGCTGGCGAAATGACTTCTTCTCTCTTCAAGTGCAACCAGAACGTTTTTCAGCTCTATAATCGCTTCGGTTGGACAACATGCATCCAAGCTTAGCGTGTAAGTTTTATTCTGCTCTCCGATTCTGCTCCCAAAGAGGAACCCTTTTTTAATACCAGACTGTTTCGGTTCAGTCATTGTGCTTGCCTCCCCTATGTTTTGTGTGCGACCATTCTGGTCGCTTCCCTCTGCGAACACTTATAACGCGCTTTAAAATCCGTATCCCGCCACATTTGTGATGCTGTCTCCACCAAACAAGGAGACACACATGAAAAGCCTGAAAAAATTCATTCCCCCTGTTAAAAAACCTCGCCTCAGCGGCTGGCTGCTGACCTCAGTGCTGTTGCTGGGCACCATCGCTCTGGTCTCGCCACAGCAGTTGCCTGTTGTGATCTACAAGCTGGCACTCATCACGCTGGCAGCAGTGCTGGGTTACTGGCTTGACCGTTCGCTCTTCCCCAAAGCCCGTCCCGGTCAGTACCTGAAACATGAAGACAGGCTGATGGCTGAAGGGCGTTTCCCTGTGCAGACCGGCCTTCACCTTGTATTTTCTGCTGCGTTAATCCGCCGTGCACTGATTGTTGCAGCGGTCTGTCTGGCTGTGGCAACAGGACTGTGACCATGAACTGGCCTCAAATCACCCTCATTATTCTGTTCGCCTTTGGTCTGGGCGTAACCGCCATCAGACACGGCGAACCACGTAACGATAAATACAGCTTCTGGTGGCAGCTTGCTGGCAACCTGGTGATTGTCTGGCTGCTCTGGTGTGGTGGCTTCTTCAGTCAGGCCCGCGCAGCGCAGCCTCCGCAGGCTGCGCTGCAGTATCGCGATGATGTGATCCGTAATGCCCGGCTTGAATGGGGACTGTCTGCGCCGGTGGCAGATTTCGCCGCGCAACTGCATCAGGAAAGCGGCTGGCGACCTGATGCGGTCTCGCCGGCTGGTGCTCAGGGACTGGCGCAGTTCATGCCTGCCACTGCCGACTGGATAAGTCAGCTGATGCCGGGACTTAACAGCCGTGAGCCGTTTAATCCGGCATGGGCCATCCGGGCGCTGGTCAGCTATGACCGCTGGCTGTGGCAGCGCGTCAGCGCCGCCAACGACTGCGAGCGTATGGCCATGACACTGTCAGGCTATAACGGTGGTCTGGGCTGGGTACAACGGGACAGGCGGCTTGCATCACAGAAAGGTCTGGACAGCACCCGCTGGTTCGGACATGTCGCCACGGTGAATGCCGGACGCAATGCGGCCAGCTGGCGGGAGAACCGCCATTATCCGCAGCGCATCCTGCGCGAACTGGCACCGCGATATCTCACATGGGGAGGCAGCAGTTGTGTGGCATCTGGTTAAAAAGCTGCCGTGGCGCGGCATTCTGCTGGCCATTCTTATCAATGCCTTTCTGATCGGCCTGTATGCCATGGGATACAGAAGTGGTCATGACTCTGCAAAGCGTGACGGTAATACCGCGCTCAGTCAGTTGCAGTCAGCATTTGACGCGTACAAAACGGCGCAGGCAACGCTTGAGAATGCTGCGCTGCGGGCTTGGGCCAGACGGTATCAGGAGCAGGTGGCCGCCGGGCAGCGGGCTGAAGCCGGTTATCTTGAGCAGATTGCTCAACTGGAGAGCCGGAACAAACAACTACAGGGGCAAATTAACGATGTCACACAGCGCTGGATTGATGAAAAAGGTAAGAGTCATCCCATTGAGTGCGTGTTTACTCGCGGTTTCGTGCGCCAGTACAACGCCGCACTCGGATATGACAACGCATCCGTCGACACCGGTCATTCAGACTCAGTTGCCGCCACTGGCACCCGCTCTGGCACAGCGACCGGGCAACCTGAAACCACTGACACCCGGTTACGCGATTCGGGTGTCTCCCAGCGTGACGTTCTCGCCAACATCATCGACAACGCATGGCAATGTCGTCGCTGGCGGAACCAGATAAACGCGCTGCTGGATGAACGGGAAGGATTACAGAAATGACACTGCAGGTTGAATTCTGGACGGTGGTGAGTTTTCTGCTCACCTTCATGGGGTTTGTGGGAGGGCTCGCCAAATGGTTGTTCAGTAAAACAGAAGAACGCCAGGCGGCACGATTCGCCTCCCTTGAACAGGCCCTGCAACAATCCGCCTCCAACTGGGGCGAGCTGGAAAAAGAATTTATGCGATTTAAAGCGGATTTACCGCTGAATTATGTCCGTCGAGAGGATTATATCCGTGGCCAGACAGTCATTGAGGCCAAACTGGACGCGCTTTATAACAAACTGGAAGTGGTACAGCAGTACCGCAATACCGGAGGTCAATAATGGTCGATATTACCCGAGTACGCCGCGAATCCCTGCGCTGGAGTCTGCTGGTTGCCCTGAACAAGACCCGCCCTTACACCGCCAGCGAGACGCTGCTGCTGGATGTGTCCCGTGCCATCTACCCGGACACCACACCGCTGGAGCTGCGCCGCGAACTGGATTATCTGGCTGACCGTAAAATGGTTGAGCTGGAGAAAAAACCTTCTGGTGACTGGTTTGCTGACCTGACCCGCCTCGGCGTAGACCTGGTGGAATACACCGTGGAATGTGGTCCGGGTATTGCCCGCCCGGAAAAGTACTGGAGTGAATAATGGCCAGACGCAGCACAATAGAAAAGCTGCCGGAAGACGTGCGCCGCTGGCTTGAACGGGCGCTGACTGAATCCGGCTTCAGCGGGTATAACGAGCTGGAGTCCCTGCTGCGTGAGCGGGGATACGTCATCAGCAAATCCGCTATCCATCGCTATGGACAGAAGATTGAGCGCCGCTATGGTGCTATCCGTGCGGCGACAGAAGCGGCCCGCATGCTGACCGAAGGCGCAGCAGACGATCAGGATGCGCGTTCGGAGGCTGTGATAGCCCTTATTCAGACCGAGCTGTTCGAGAGTATTGTCCAGTTGCAGGAGGCGGAAGAAGGCGAAGTCGATCCTAAAGAACGCGTGGCCCTGCTGTCGAAGGTGGCGAAGAATGTGGCTACGCTGTCACGCGCGTCCGTCAACCTCAAAAAGTTCCAGTCTGAAGTGCGGGCCAGAGCGCAGCAGGCAGCCAGCAACGCAGAGAAAATTGCCCGTAAGGGCGGACTGTCAAGCGACGCAGTACAGGCGCTTCGTCGCGAGATTCTGGGGATTGCCACATGACAAAATCATCCGGAGTGATTTTAAACGCCGCTGGCGGCGGCCCCGAAGGGATGAGTCCCATGGACGGGAGGAATAACCTTGCTCCCGTTTTGCCTGATACCTCGGCGCTGGATGCCCCTCCCGTTCTGTTGCCTTACCAGCAGCGCTGGGTGGCAGACACCTCTCCGCTTAAGGTGATAGAAAAGAGCCGTCGTACCGGTATTACATGGGCTGAGGCATCCGATAACGTACTGACCGCCGCCTCTTCTGCGCCAGCAGGCGGGATGAATGTGTATTACATCGCTTATAACCAGGACATGACCGTCGAATACATTCAGGCGTGTGCGATGTGGGCACGGGCATTCAACTATGCGGCCAGTGAAATTGAAGAAGGATTCTGGGAAGAGGACGACGACGACAAACACATCAGGACTTACACCATCAAATTTCCTGACTCCGGCTTTCGTATTGTTGCGCTCTCCAGCCGCCCGTCTAACCTGCGTGGCCGTCAGGGTATTATTGTTATCGACGAAGCGGCGTTCCATGAGCAACTGGACGAACTGCTGAAAGCGGCGCTGGCGATGCTTATCTGGGGGGGGAAGGTACACGTTATCTCCACCCATAACGGTGACGACAATCCGTTCAATACGCTTATCGGGGATATCCGTGCCGGACGTCAGGGAGGCAGCATACATCGCATCACTTTCCGGGAAGCCGTATCTGAGGGGCTGTTCCGGCGCGTCTGTCTGCGCACCGGGAAGGAATGGTCGGAGGCCTCCGAGCAGGCCTGGATGGCATCGGTGTACAAATTCTACGGTGCCGGCGCATCCGAAGAGCTTGACTGTATTCCGGCCAACGGTGGCGGTGCCTGGCTGTCCCGTGCCCTGATAGAGTCCCGCATGTCCGCTGATACGCCGGTATTGCGTCTGACCTGCAAGGAAGGTTATGAACTGCTGTCTGATGAGGTTCGCTTCCGCGAGACGCAGGACTGGCTTGATGAGTATCTGAAACCATTGCTGGAGGCACTCCCCACTGATGCCCGCTCTTTCCTGGGGCGCGACTTTGGCCGTAGCGGTGATTTGTCGGTGGACTATCCCCTGCTGCAGGAGAAGAACCTGGTACGACGCGTGCCATTCGTACTGGAGCTGCGTAACGTGCCGTTCAGACAGCAGGAGCAAATCACCTGGTATCTGATGGATGGCCTGCCCGGTCTGCTGGGTGCAGCGTTTGATGCCCGTGGTAATGGTGCCTATCTGGCTGAATACGCCATGCAGCGCTACGGCTCCAGCCGGATTCAGCAGGTGATGCCAACCGAAGGCTGGTACAGGGAGCATATGCCTCCGGTCAAAGCTGCACTGGAAGACGGTAACCTGGTGGACTTACCAAAGGATGAAGACACACTGGATGACCTGCGGGCCGTTCAGGTGGTGAACGGTGTCCCCCGCGTACCGGAGCAACGCTCAAAAGCAAAGGCTGACGGTGGTAAACGCCACGGGGATTCAGCCATCGCACTGGCGCTGGCGTATTTCGCCAGCCGTGAAATTAACAAAGGGCCGGTGAAGGCAAGCTCACGCCGTCGTCGTCAGGCGGCCCGTATGCTGGAGGGATTCTGATGGCGAGGGGTATCTGGGTTTCACCCGATGAATTTGTTGCTTTTTCTGAGCCTCAGAAATCACTGACCGCGCAGATTGCCTCCCGCAGCCGCGCGATCGACTTTTACGGACTGGGCATGTATCTGCCCAATCCTGATCCCATTCTCAAGGCTCAGGGACGGGATATCCGTATCTACCGCGAACTGCGCACCGACCCGCTGGTCGGAGGCTGTATCCGCAGACGTAAAGCAGCGCTCAAATCGCTGGAGCGTGGACTGGAGCGCGGTCACGCTTCTGCCCGGGTCTTCCGTTTCATCCGCGACATGCTCGACGATCTGGATCTGTCCCGCATCATCGGTGAGATGAGCGATGCCGTGCTCTACGGGTATCAGCCCTGTGAAATCATGTGGGGCCGTTCGGTCAGGGCGTGGGCGGTGACGGATATTGTCGGCAAACCGCCTGAGTGGTTTCAGTTTGATACGGACAACTGCCTGCGCTTCCGGGCGCGTGATGCGGGTGTGGAGGGTGAGCTGCTGTCACCGTCAAAATTCGTGGTGCCGGCACAGGATGCCTCGTATGACAATCCTTACGGTTTCCCGGACCTGTCCATGTGCTTCTGGCCGGTCGCCTTCAAGAAAGGCGGGATGAAATTCTGGCTCCGCTTTGCCGAAAAGTTTGGCTCCCCGTGGGTGATCGGTAAGCACCCGAGGGGTGCAAATGATGCAGAGATTGAAAAACTGCTGGACTCCATGGAGCAGATGGTGGAGGACGCTGTGGCCGCCATCCCCGATGACAGCAGCATTGAACTCAAAGCCGCGGATGGCAAGGCGGACAGCAGCGAGGTATTCCGCGAGCTGATCACGCTGTCACGCAGTGAGATCTCCATTGCATTACTCGGTCAGAATCAGACCACGGAAGCGAACAGTAACAAGGCCTCTGCACAGGCCGGGCTGGAGGTGACGGCTGATATCCGCGATGCGGATGCGGACATCATTCAGGCGGCAGTGAATCAGGTCATCAGAACGGTGGTCACCCTGAACTTCGGCGATGTGCCGTGTCCGGTCTGGGCCATGTGGGAACAGGAGGCCATTGATGACACCCGTGCCACCCGCGACGAAAAACTCACCCGCGCGGGACTACGCCTGACCCCGCAGTACTTCATGCGGGAGTACCAGCTGCAGGAGGGGGATATTGACCTCTCTGATGCACCGGTTGCGGACGGGGCAGTGCCTGCGGAGTTTGCCGAGGCGATAAGCGCCGATCATGATGCACAACAGCAGCTTGACGACGCGCTGGACATTCTGATGAACGGAGGTGTGTTAAATGGCACGCTGGAACCCGTCCTGGCACCTCTGTTCAGGCGGGTCGAAAACGGGGTTAACCCGTCTGAGCTGCTGGGCGAACTGGCGGAGCTCTACCCTCAGATGAACACGGACGATCTGCAGGAGCGGCTGGCCCGCATTCTCTTTGTGGCAAATATCTGGGGGCGTCTGCATGAGCGTGACAACGGCTGAACTGGCGTACTGCATGACGCTTCCCCCGAAGCGGGCAGTCAGCTACCTGAAGTCCAAAGGGTATCAGATTACCTGGGACTGGGAGGAGATGTGGCAGGAAGCCCATGCCCGCGCCTTTACCGTCGCTAAAGTGACCCGCCTGGATATCCTGGAAGATATTCGCGGGGCACTGCAGCAGGCTGTCGATGAAGGAAAAACCGATCGCTGGTTCCGGCAGGCGCTGGAGCCGGTGCTGAAGCGTAAGGGATGGTGGGGACCACGTGACACGACTGACCCGGTAACGGGTGAGCCGGTCACCATTCAGCAGGGCAGTCCGTGGCGGCTCGATACCATCTTTCGCACCAATATGTCCGTACTCTACAGCGCCGGTCGTTGGGCGGAGCAGATGGAAAACGTCGACGACAGGCCGTACTGGATGTATACCGGCATCAACGACAGCCATACCCGCAGGAGCCATCTGGCGCTGCATGGTCTGGTGCTGCGCTGGGATGACCCGTTCTGGCAGGCATTTTACCCGCCGAACGGCTGGCGCTGCCGCTGTAGTGTGATTGCCCTGAGTGCGGCGGATGTACGTGCCCGTGGCCTGAAGGTTATCAGCTCCGGCTCTGTCATGGGCCAGGAACTGAAACTGGTCTCAGAGAAAACCGGCGAAATGCGGAACGTGGCCACCTTTAATACCGGCACCACGAAGGTGACCACCGACGTCGGCTGGTCTTATGCACCGGGGGCAGCATACCGTCCCGACCTGGCCCGCTATCAGGGTACGTTTCAGCCACTGGCACAACAGGAACTGAGAGGATAACAATGGCTTCCGATAACCTGGTCAGTATCACCATTAACGATAAATCCCTGCGCCGGAGCCTCCGTGCGCTGGATCTTGCTGCCACAGACCTGGAGCCCGCGATGCGCAAAATCGCCGGAACCCTGCTGGCGGAAACACAGTTTAACTTTCTTGATGAGGGGCGTCCGGGGTGGATGCCCTCGCTGGCAGCGGAAGAACGTGACGGGCAGACACTGCAGGATACCGGGCGTCTGATGGGGTCAGTATCAACCGACCATGACGACCGGCAGGCTGTTGTGGGGACCAACGTTGTTTACGGTGCCATTCACCAGTTCGGGGGTAAAACGGGGCGTAATGAGTCTGTTGAACTTCCGGCCCGCCCGTTCCTGCCGGTGACGGGGGATGGAGAACTACAGCCTGAAGTGGTAATCCCCATCCTCGATACCATTGTCCGCCATCTTGAATCAGCGGCCCGTCGCTGAGTTTTCTCTCTTCAGGCGGGTGATTTATCATTGCCAGCGAATGAGGGGCTGTATTACCTTTATAAAGGCTTTACAGCCTCTGTTTTATAACCGCTTCCGGTTCACCGCATTGCTTTCCCTGTCCTTCTCCCCTGATGTTTTCTAAAGCAGATTAAAATCGCCGGGCCTGCATTTCTCACAAACTGTCTCCGACAACATAACGCGGGACAGCAAAATGTCAGCCATTCACATTTTTAAAGCCGGTACTCATACCGATATGCACGGCAAAAAACTGCCGTTCACGCCAGACGATCTTGCCGCCTGCGTGAAAGCCTATGACCCGTCCGTCCATGAAGCACCACTCGTGATTGGTCATCCCAGAACGGAAGACCCGGCGTGGGGCTGGGTGAAAGCCCTGTCGCTCAGCGGCGTCGATCTGATGGCAGAGCCTGCCCAGTTGGACCCGCAGTTTGCTGAGATGGTCACCGACGGACGATTCAAAAAAGTGTCCGCCTCTTTCTACCTCCCGGATTCACCGTCCAATCCGAAGCCCGGCGTGCTCTACCTGCGCCATGTGGGCTTTCTCGGGGCACAGCCACCTTCCGTCAAGGGGCTGAAACAGGTGTCCTTCAGTGAGCAGGAAGAAGGTGTGGTGGAGTTCGCCGACTGGCAGGCCATCACGAATGCCTCCCTGTGGGGAAAGCTGCGCGATTTTCTGATCGCCCGCTTCAGTCTGGACGAAGCAGAAAAAGTCCTGCCGGAATGGCAGCTCAACAATCTGCGCGAAGAGGCGTACCGCGACACACCGTCGCAGGATGCAGCAGGTGCACAATTCAGTGAGACAGGCCAGGTGCCGTCTTCCGCAAGTAACGAGGAATCATCGATGACAAAAGAAGAGATTGAAGCCCTTCAGGAGGAGAACCGCCGCCTGAAGCAGCAGGCTGCTGATCGCGATGCGCGTGATGCACAGGCCAGACAGGAGCAACTGCATAAGGACAATGTGGCCTTTGCAGAAAAACTGGTCGCAGAGGGGCGTCTGGCTCCCCGCGCCTCCTCCGTGGTGGTTGCCCTGCTGGATGCCGTCGCCGGTGGCGACAAGCCGGTGGAGTTTGCTGAGGGGGAAAGCCGCACGCCGCTGGCCACCGCCTTCCGTTCATTGCTCTCCGACGGGGAGCCGGTGATGAATTTCGCCGAACAGGCCACAAAGGAGCGTGTCGGCGACACGGTGAAGGTGGATGTGGCGGAGTTTGCGGAAGCCGATCCTGAGCGTCTGGCCCTGCATCAGAAAGCAGTGGCCCTGTCCAAAAAAGAAGGCATCAGCTATGAGGCTGCTGTCGCACGCTGCCTGTAATTTAAGGAGAAATCATGTCTGATTACTTAAAAGGTAAACGTGTCGTTGATCCGGTACTGACCAGTATCGCCCGAGGCTATAAAAATGCCGCATTCATTGGCGAACGTATTTTCCCCGTCGTGCTGACGGACAAGGAAGGCGTGCGTGTGCCGACCTTCGGGAAAACCGCCTTTGTGGAATATGACACTGAGCGTGCCGTCGGGGCGGACAGCAATGTTCTGGTCCGTGAGAAAACCGGCACGCTTGATCTGGTGCTGGGTGAGCACGATCTGGCTGCGCCGGTGGACTATCGCGAGCAGGCGGAGTCCATGTTTAACGAGGAGAGCAAGGCCATCCGTCGCGCCACGAATGGCGTGAATCTGCGCCGTGAACTTATCGCCGCCCGTCTGGCTCAGGATGAAAAGGTCTACCGTACCGGGCACGTTAAAAAACTGACAGCCAGTGATCGCTGGGCCGGTGGTAAGGGGGACCCCATCGGGGTGATTGAAGCCGGTATGGAAGCGGTCCGTACGGCCACGGGGCTGCGTCCTAACCTGATGACCATGGGTGCCAGCGTGATGGCGCTGCTGAAGTTCCACCCGGCGATTCAGGCTGCCATCGGAGCCAACGAACGCAAGCGCATCACTACGGAGATCCTGCAGGACCTCTTTCAGATCGAAGAGATCGTCATCGGTGCCCCTGTCTCCCTGCCATCCATGAAAGCGGCAATGGATAGGGACAGCGTGCCGGCGGATATCTGGGGAGACAACCTGATGCTGCACTACGTCGGCAAGCCGCAGCCGGGGGCGGACAGCGCGGACGAGAACGAGCCGTCCTTCGGCTACACCCTGCGCCGTAAGGGGATGCCTGTTGCAGACAAATACGACGGTGCCGGTGGCAAGGTGAAGTACTGCCGTTATACCGATATCTACAAAGTCGCCGTGGTTGGTGGCGATGCCGGGTATCTCATCACCGGTATCAGTAAATAAGGAGGCGTTATGGGAACCACTCAGCAGGTCATTCTGATTACAACCGTAACGGCAGGGGCAGAACTGGCACAGCAGCGTTTTGTCGGGGCAGATAATACCCCCTGTAAAGCCGGTGCCGCAGCGCTCGGGGTTGCCGAAGTGGATGCTGTTACCGGCGACAGCACGCCGGTGAGCGTTCTGGGCATTATTGCTGTTGAGGCCGGTGCTGCGGTCAGCCGTGGTGTGGCTGTTCAGTCAGATGCTCAGGCCAGAGCCGTGCCGCAGTCCGGCGACGGTAAATCCTGTGGTATTGCACTTGATGAAGCCGGGGGTGAAGGCGACGTCATTCGTATCCTGCGCGGGGTGTGACATGTACTGCACCCTGGAGGATTTGCTTGAGCAGGTGCCGGAACGAACGCTGATCGAGCTCACCAGTGAAGAGATGGACTTCGACTCGCCTGCGACAGTGAATACCCGTGTGGTGGAGAGCTGTATCCGCTATGCCGACGAGCTGATTGATGCCCATCTGCGCGGACGCTATATCCTGCCGCTGGCGGAGATACCGACCGTTCTGCGGGACATTGCCATCACGCTGGTCCGTTACCGGCTCTACGCCCGCCGCCCGGAAGGTGACCTCCCGGATACGGTGAAGGATGACCACAAAGAAGCGCTGCGGCAACTGAAGGAGTTACGTGATAACAGGCTTACGCTGGGGCTGCCGTCCACTCAGAAAGATATGCCTGAGCCAGGAGAGTTTCGTGTACGCAGCCGCCCGGCCACTTTCGGCGGTCGTGACGGCTTACTGGAGAAATACTGATGAATGTTCTGCCCGTCCTTGATGCGGTGCTGGCCCGGTTGCGCGAGAAGCTGCCTCAGCTGCAGGTTGAGTACTTCCCGGAAAAGCCGTCCGAATACCGCCTCAATCATTCTGTCGGGGCGTTGCTGCTGAGCTATGCAGGATCGCGTTTCGACAGGCCGGATGATACCGGTGCGGTGATCCAGCCTCAGACTATCCAGCTCTGCGTCACGGTGGTCTTCCGACAGCTCAACGGTAAAAAAGGGGCGATTAATGTCCTGGATGCTGTCCGCCGCATTCTTGGTGGCTACACCCCGCCCGGGTGCCGCCGCCGTATCTGGCTGACCCGCGAGGTGTTTATCGGTGAAGTCAGGGGGCTGTGGCAGTACGCCCTCGACTTCGCGACTGAAAGCGTCTTTATCGAAGACAGCGATTTACCGTCCGGCCCGCTGTTAACTGAAGTGAACTATGAGGAAAGCGAGTGATGAAAGAATACCGCTATTCCGGCCCGGCCAGCGGCGTCACGCTGTCGGACGGAACCGAAATCCTGCTCTGGCCGGGGAAGACTGTTTCCCTGCCGGAGGAGCATGACTACGTGAAGGTACTGGTGGCGCTGAAGCATCTGACGCCGGTATCTGAAGAAATTAAACCCGCCGGCACACCGGCTGTGCAGTCACCAAAGCGCAGGAACGGCGGTGACAGCGAGGTGAAAACGGAGGACGCCCATGTCAGCTAACTATCTGCATGGTCCGGAAACCATTGAAGTGGAAAACGGTGCCCGCCCGGTTAAAACGGTGAAATCTGCCGTTATTGGCCTGATTGGTACCGCACCAATGGGGGATGTCAATACGCTGGTACAGTGCCTGTCTGAGAAAGACGCTGCGGCATTTGGCAGCCAGTTCACCGGCTTTACCATTCCACAGGCGCTGGATGCGATTTATGACCATGGTGCAGGCACCGTTCTGGTCATTAACGTACTCGATCCGTCTGTGCATAAAACCGCTGTGGTCAGTGAGAATGTGTCGTTCGACAAGGCGACAGGCAGAGCCCGGCTGGCTAATCCGGTGGTCGCGCAGCTGGTACTGAAACCGGACAGCGACGGTCAGCCTTATGTTGAAGGTCAGGACTACTCGCTTGATGCACAGACCGGGGTGATTACTAACCTGGGTAAAAGCATTGCTGCAGATGCAACGGTGAAGGCCAGCTATAACTATGCTGATCCGACCAAAGTCACCCCGGCTGATATCATCGGTACCGTTAACGCTGCAGGCAACCGTACCGGCATGAAGCTGCTTAACGACAGTTTTAACCTGTTTGGCTACTTCGCCAAAATCCTGATTGCTCCGGTATTCTGCACCCAGAACAGCGTCTCGGTTGAGCTTATCGCCATGGCTGAGAAACTGGGAGCAGTAACCTATATTGATGCGCCGGTTGGTACCACTTTTGCGCAGGCTCTGGCGGGACGAGGCCCGGAAGGCACCATTAACTTTAATACCAGCTCTGACCGTGTCCGCCTGTGCTACCCGCATGTGAAGGTATATGACCCGGTGACGAACACGGAACGTCTGGAGCCACTGAGCCAGCGTGCGGCGGGCCTGCGTGCCAAAGTCGACCTGGACAAAGGGTACTGGTGGTCATCCTCAAATCAGGAAATTCTGGGGATCACCGGCGTGGAGCGCCAGCTGTCGGCAATGATTGACGATCCGCAGAGCGAGGTGAACCTGCTTAACGAACAGGGGATCACCACGGTATTCAGCAGTTACGGCAGCGGCCTTCGTCTGTGGGGTAACCGGACGGCAGCATGGCCAACGGTCACCCATATGCGTAACTTTGAGAACGTTCGCCGCACCGGTGATGTGATCAATGAGTCCATTCGTTACTTCAGCCAGCAGTACATCGACATGCCGATTACTCAGGCGCTGATTGATGCACTGACGGAGTCGGTCAACGCCTACGGTCGCAAAATGACTGGTGATGGCGCGGTACTGGGCTTCCGTTGCTGGTTTGATCCGGCCCGCAATCCGGAAACGGAGCTGGCCGCCGGGCACCTGTTGCTGAGCTACAAATATACGCCACCACCGCCGCTGGAGCGACTGACGTTTGAGACTGAGATCACCTCGGAATACCTGTTAACCCTGAAAGGGGGCAACTGATGTCAAAGATTGAGATAAACCGAATCACGAATGCCAACATCTATCTGGATGGTACTAACCTGCTGGGACGGGCTGAGGAGGTTAAACTCCCCGATGTCTCCATGATTATGCAGGAACACAAGGCACTGGGGATGGTGGGTAAGGTGGAACTCCCGGCTGGTTTTGACAAACTGGAAGGCGAAATCAAATGGAACAGCTTTTACCGCGATGCGATGCTGTCTGCCGCGAACCCGTACAAGTCGCTGGCGCTGCAGTGTCGCTCCAGCGTCCAGCGCTACAGCTCGCAGGGGCTGATCGACGAAATCCCGCTGGTCACCTTCCTGACAATTATGTTCAAGAAGAACCCGCTGGGGACGTTTAAACAGCACGAGAACGCCGAGTTCTCCAGTAGCTTCACCTGCACGTATATCAGACAGGTACTGGATGGTGAAGAGTTGCTGCAACTGGACTATCTGGCCAACATCTTCCGCGTCGGTGGCGTTGATCAACTGACTGACTATCGGATCAATATCGGGGGCTGACGGTGAGTGTTGAACTGACTGACAAAGGAGGGCGATGTGCGTCACTGGGCATGTCAAATGGTACGTGGTTTACCCTCCTTGATATTCCGGGGGTGGAAACCCTTTTTAATACCCGTAAAACCAATGACCCGATTGACTGCACACGTTCAAAGGCCCGCAAACTGGCCGATTTGATTGAAGCATGGGAGCCGCCCGACCACTGGTTCTCCGGCATCGGCAAATCTGAGGGAAAGGCGCTTCTCATCGCTTTCCTGCGTAACTGCAAGGGTTTTCGCACTTGCTGACATCACAGGGGCTCCGGCCCCTTCTTCTTAATCTCCTTTAATATCCGTCACGTCCACCGCCAGACATACTGCTCTGAATTTACAAAGGAGTATGATCATGTCACAGACCCAGTCCGATACTTTTACGCTGTCTTATCCTTTCACCACTGCTGCAGGTACCAGAATTGAACAGATTGAACTGAAACGCCTGACAGTAAAAGACCTGAAGCAGGTGCGCAAAATCAACAAAGACCCGGCAGACTGGGACGAACCACTGATTGCCCGTAGCACCGGTATCCTCCCGGAAGACCTCGATAACATGGATCTTGCCGACTATATGGAGCTGCAGAAACGATTTCAGAAAATCACTGGGCTGGGCAAGAGCGACAAAAACACTGATGCAGGCGCAGGGCCTGCTGGCGAGATGGTTCAGGTTTCAGCCGGGGGAGATTGATGCCCTCGATACTGACGATCTGGAGATGTGGCTGGAGCAGGCTGAAGAGCAAATCAAAAGCGAGTTCGGCGACAATCAGTAACAACGTATCACTTAACAGCCGCCAGTCGCGGCTGTTCTGCATGGGGTTCAGACACTTCCCTTCCGTTTTTTTGCTTTCAGAGGATAGCCACCGTGGCCAGTGAATTTTCAGTCGGCGTCATTATTGGCGGCATTGTCGGGAGCAGCTTCCGCTCAGCCGTCAGTGGCACCCGACGCGCCCTTGATTCCCTTGGTGATACCTCCCGCCGTCTGCAGGAACGCCAGAATGCCTTAACCCGGGCAACAGAACGTTATGGTCAACTGGGTTCTTCCCGGATGCAGCATCTCAACAGCGAGTTGCTGCGGGTAAGCCGCACCATGGAGCAAATTGAACGTCAGCAGCGCCGTCTGTCAGCAGTATCAGCCACCGGTGATGCGTTGAAGGCTAACCGCCTGGCGCTCTATGGTCAGGGTGCAGAAACCTATGCTATTGGCAGAACGCTGGGCGCACCGGTCATGGCCTCGGTTAAACAATATGCCTCGTTTGAATCACAGTTGCGGGATATCAGTGTCACAGGAGACCTGGATGCAAAACAGGAACGTGCAATTGGCCTGGCTATCAGACAGGCCTCGCTGAAGGTTAACCAACTGCAGGAGTCTCTGTTAGGGGGAGTCGGACAATTAGTTGCTGATGGTATGGCCCCCGAACGGGCAGCAACGTTTGCAGAGATGCTTGGAAAGACCGCTACAGCAACCAAAGCCGATATGACCGACCTTGCCAAAATGACTTATGCCTTCAGCGATGCACTCAGAATCACTGATGCGAAAGAACTTGAACAGGCGTTTGGCATTGCGGCAACAGGAGCCAAACTTGGGTCATTTGAGCTGAAGGATATGGCAAAAGCATTACCCGGTATGGCGAAAGCCTTCGCTGCTCGTGGTATTTATGGAAAAGATGCGATTACCCAGATTGTTGCCAGTCTGGAGGTCGGTAAAGGTAGTGGCTCTGCAGAGGAAGCGGTCACCAATATGTCCAACTGGCTGGCAGCAATGGGCCGCGGAGATACCATCCAGAAATATGCTAAAGCCGGGGTGGATTACCAGGGGTCAATGCAGAATTACGTCGCTCAGGGTTTTTCGCAGTACGAAGCTTCACTGATGATTGCCAACCGTTTTATCGACAGTAAAGGCAAAGCGTTTTTGCAGCAATGGAAAGCTGCAGGAGCAAGAGGCGATCAGGAAGGTCAGCAGAAACTCATGGAGTCATTTGGTCTGGCTGAGGTCTTTACCGATATTCAGACTGTCAACCATTTACTGTCAATGCGACAGGGCTGGGATAAATACCTTTCCAGTAAGCAGGAAATGAATGCTCCGGCTGCAATGTCTACCCTGGATAAGGATGCTGCAAAGCAGAATGATACGCTTGAAGGTCGCTGGCGCAGAATGCAGATCGGCTTTAATGATTCTGCTATCAGCATCGGGCAATCCTTGCGTCCGGCTTTGCTCCAGTTGGGTGAAACATTTATTCCTTTAATGGACAGCGTCGGCAAATGGATAGCGGCAAATCCGCAGCTCGTCAGCAGCACCATAAAGGTTGTGGGCGCATTACTCGCTTTCAGGATGGCCACTATCGGTCTCAAGTTTGGGCTGAATCTCCTTATTTCCCCCTTTGTAAGCGTCTGGAAAAATGCTGTTTTACTTCGGGCCAACTGGCTTCGTCTGATGCTCGCACTGGGGGAAGGCGGTAAACTCCGCTGGCTGGTGACAGGCTTTGGTGCCGTCGCCAGAGGAACCAGAACACTGGGGGGTGTGCTCTCAGGGGGGCTGGTTCGCGGAATTATGAGCGCCGGGCGTGCCGTTCTCTGGATTGGCCGGGCGCTGCTGATGAATCCCATCGGTCTCGTTATCACCGCCGTCGCGGCAGCAGCTTACCTTATCTACCGCAACTGGGGCGCTGTCAGTAGCTGGTTTAAACAGCGCTGGGCTGACATTCAGGAAGCCTTTAACGGCGGCATCGCGGGAATTGGTAAACTGCTGGTTAACTGGTCTCCGGCAGGTCTGCTTTATAAAGCCTTTGCGGCTGCGCTGAAATATCTCGGCGTTGATTTGCCGGCGAAATTCACCGACTTCGGTGGTCATCTTATTGACGGGCTGATAAATGGCATCAGAAACAAATGGGCGTCACTGAAAACCAGCATAACCGGAATGGGTGACAGCATCAGTGACTGGTTCAGCGAAAAGCTGGGCATCCATTCACCGAGTCGCGTGTTTATAGGCTTTGGTGACAATATCGCGCAGGGTGCCGCCATTGGCCTGCAACGGACCACTCCGCTTGCTGCACTGGCCGGGCAGCGCCTGGCCGCTGAAATGACACCGGATGTTCCCCGTATCCCGTCGCCGGAAATCATGGCTGCCGGATATTCAGGCCGTGGCGCAACTGCAACCGGCGGTGGAGCGTCTGGCGGTATCCAGGTCAGCTTTAATCCTCAGTTTTTCCTCAATGGTAAGGAAACCGCAGCGCCTGCCGGGCTGGCTGGTGCCCTGAATATGAGCCTGCATGAGCTGGAAAAAATGCTGGAGCGTCTGCTGGCTCAGAAACAACGTAAGGAGTACAGCTGATGTTTGCCGTACTGGGTGATATTGAGTTTGAACTGATTACCTACTGGGACGGCTTCGAGGCCACGTTTGGCGTCGATTATGCGGAGCATGCCCGCATCGAGGGTAAACCCGGCCTGCAGTTCGTCGGCGACAGGCTGGACGAAATCCAGATAAGCCTGGTCTTCCATCAGCATTATTGTGTGCCCGACGTGGAGCTGGCGAGAGTGCGAACAGCCATGAAGGCCCATCAGGCACTGGCGCTGGTCTTCGGCAACGGTGACTATCGCGGCTGGTTCGTGATTACCGATGTGACCGCAACCAGCGAGCAGACAGACAGCACCGGTAACGTGCTGGCTGTCAGTGCCACCGTGTCTCTCCGGGAATACACCGGTGACCCGAAAAATCCTCTGCAACCGCCGGCAATACGCAGGCAGGTTCCCGGTGCCGGGGCCATATCTGGTGCTGTTCCATCGCCTTGCGGGGTGGCGCAGTTCGTCCGTAACGGCGTCAACTATGCGAAACAGGCGCAGTCTGTACTCCAGACCACCATCAGTGCCGTTCGGGTGGCGCAGAAAATGAAGGGTAACCCCGTTGTCGCGCTGACCCGTGTGCCGGGACTGATGAGCGGACTGGGTAATATATCCGGCGCTCTGGGGAAAAGTATTCCGGCGTTTAATGTACTCTCTGAATCCATGCCCGATGCCATCAGTCTGGCCAGAACAGCCAGTGAGGCAGCCACGTATGTACAGCAGGCGCAGTCGGCGCTGAGTGGTGTGGACAAAAGAAATATTGCAGGTGCTCTGGATACCGTTTCCGGGCAGCTTAACGCCGCCGGCACAGCATTCAACCGCATGTCTCCGGGATTAAGTGCAATGGTCGCCAGAATACTGACGAGGAGTGTGTGATGTTTCTTGAACATATTACCCGTGACGGAGAGCGCTGGGATTCGCTGGCATGGCAGTACTACGGTGACCCGCTGGGCTATCCCCGGATTATTGCAGCCAATCCGCACGTGGCCATTACGCCAGTGCTGCCCTCCGGGTTGTTGTTACTGATCCCGGTTATTGAGGCTGAAGATGCCCGTACAGAAGAGGATATTGCCCCATGGCTGAGATAAACAGTACTGCGCAAGCCACATCAGCGTTAACCGGCGTCAGCGATGTGCTGACGCCGGTATTCACTCTGTGGTATTTGCAGAAAAACATCACCTCTGATATCGCGCCTTATGTCACCCGTGTGGTCTGGAGCGATAACATCAAAAATGAGTCCGATACCATTGAGGTGGAGCTGGACGACACCGATGGCCGCTGGCTGGATAAGTGGTATCCGGGCAAGGGTGACACGCTGACGCTGAAAATGGGTTATCAGGGCGAGAAACTGCTGTCCTACGGTACATTCTCAATAGACGAGATCGAAGTGAGTTCGCCCGCGTCCGTTGTCGCTATCCGTGGGGTGGCCACCTCGGTTAACAGTGCTCTGCGGACTAAATCCAGCCGTGGTTTTGAGAACACCACGCTGGCAGCTGTTGCGGGTCGGATTGCCAGAAAGCACCGGCTGAAACTGGTGGGCAGCATTGAGTCCATCAGAATCGACCGGGTGACCCAGTATGCTGAAACCGACGTGGGTTTTCTGCGCCGGCTGGCCAGCGAGTATGGTTATGCAGTGAAAGTGGTCAGTGACCAGTTGATTTTTTCTCATCTGGCCACATTGCGCAGTCAGGAGCCGGTCAGGCAGTTAAAACCGCAGGATGTGGCCCACTTTTCCCTGCGTGACACCATCAACCGGGTCTATAAATCTGCAAAGGTAAAACACCAGAAAAGCAGCAGTAAAAAACTGATCGTCTACGAAGCTGATGGTGGTACCCGTGAAAGCGACAAAAAGCTCAAAGGCGGTAAGGTTACCAGCGCTGACTCACTTAAAGTTAACAGCCGCGTCAGCGACCCGGACAGTGCCCGGATTAAAGCGGATTCAGCACTGGCCAGACATAACGAATACCAGCAGAACGGCTCCCTGACGCTGACGGGAACGCCTCAACTGACAGCAGGCAACAAAATTGAACTGGTGGGCTTTGGACAATTATCCGGTCCATGGCTGATAATCACTGCCCGCCATGCGTTTGAGCGTAACAGCGGCTACACCACAGAGCTGGAAGTGGCACGGGGGCCAGTCACAAGAGGGAAAAAACAAAAAACTCAGAAACTCACGGTTTATCACCCGGATGGCAGTACATCGACGGTGATTAAGGAGAAGAAAAAATGACTGGTGTCACCCGCCAGGTCGGTACGGTCAGTGCCGTTGATGCCGACAGGGTTCAGGCCCGCGTTCGTCTGCCTGAATGCGATAATCTGCGCACAAACTGGCTTAACGTGCTGCAGCGCAATACCCAGGATAACAAGGATTACTGGCTCCCTGACGTGGGGGAGCAGGTTGAGGTGCTGCTCGATGCCAACGGCGAGGATGGTGTTATTCTGGGCGCGGTGTACTCAGACGTCGATAAACCGCCGTTCGGTGATAAAAACGTCCGGGGCACGAAGTACGCTGATGGCGCGGAGTTCAGTTATGACCGCGCGACCCATACGCTGACGGTCAAAGGAGGTATCGAGCATGTGGTGATCGAGGTTGCAGTGGGTATTAGTCTGAAAGGGAAAACCATTGATTTGACAGCTGACACTATCATGGTGAACGGCAATCTTGAAATCAAAGGGAGTACCCATGCGACTGGTAACATATTTGCAGATGGACAGAATTCCAATCATCACTCTCACTAATTTTTCAAGTATGTGACTCCATTTCCTCTCCCGCGGATATGATAGAATTTTTTAATTAACACTAATTTGGCGGGGACTTAAATGCGGTTATCAAGATCCTTATGTAAAGTAGTTGGCGATGTCATTGCTAACTCAGGCTCTCATGCAGCTTTAGATACGTTATTTCTTACTTCGGGAGCACCAGGAAACCCTCCGGCAGGATCTCATAGTACAAAATGGAAAGACTGGTTATTTCTTGCAGGGCAAGATCCAGATACAGATAGTCTGGCAGTTCTGGGCGGAGTAATTGAGGAGTTTATGGATTTACCTCCAAAAGAAGGTACTCCCGAATATGCAGAATGGAAGGAAAAACGAGACAGAATTGAAGCTGTGTTACAAGAGAATGGACTTAGATATTATCGTTTTGGTCGAGTGTTGCCTGAAGGCCACATCCCGTCACACAATATGGATTACCCAGAGACCATAATTACTTATCAACAGCCAGTAATGCCAGAAAAAGTTGAGAACTTACTGGAAAGGCTGGTCAAAGGCTTACAGCGAGCAATGCATCCACTTACTCATAGGCGAAAAGGAAGCCAGTCATTATCTTTTAGCAATGAATATGACGTGCAAGACCTTCTCCATGCATTGCTCAGACCATGGGTTCAGGACATCCGCCCAGAAGAGTTTACTCCAAGTTACGCTGGTTCAAGTACTCGAATGGATTTTTTGTTACCTGCGCATAAATTAGTACTGGAAACCAAAATTGTTCGTGATCGTTCTCATGCAAAGAAAATCGGCGATGAACTTATTATCGATATAGAGCATTATCGTCGGCACTCTGATTGCAAAAATCTCTGGTGTGTCATCTACGATCCGAACCAGCTTATTACTAATTCTGAGGGGCTGAAATCTGATCTTGAGGGGAAGAGAGTCTCTAAAGACGGAGAACTTATCGTCAAGGTTTTCGTAATTTAACAAACGTATCAATAACTCCTTTTTAAATCCCTTTAATATCGTTCTTTTCTTACTGGGGCAATACTGCCCCCATGAAAACGACCTCAGTATTCTGGCAACCGGCTCTGCAGGCTCCCGGCGAAATCGTCCGGGGGCTGGATGATATCCAGCAGTCCATCCAGATCATCCTGCGGACTCCCCGCGGCAGCGACCCGCATCGCCCAGAGTTCGGCAGCAATCTGCACCTTTATATCGACTGGCCTGTCGACCGGGCCATTCCGCATGTGGTTCGCGAATCCGTCGATGCCATCAGGCGCTGGGAACCCCGCTGCCAGCTTATGTCGGTTAAACCCGCCGTCGACGGCGAACATCTTACGCTCCGGGTGAGCTGGAAAGGCTCAGACGGACAACCCCGTACTCAGGAACTGCTATGGCGCTGACAGAACCCGATTTTATTGAACTCGATGCCGATAAAATCACGGCAGAAATGATTGCGAAATATGAAGCGGATACCGGCAAAACGTTGTACCCGGCACAGGCAGAACGTCTGCTGATAGATCTGTGGGCCTATCGCGAAATGCTGGTCAGGGTGGCGGTACAGGAGGCGGCGAAGCTGAATCTGGTCGCCTTTTCCCGGGAGCCGATGATTGATTACCTCGGAGAACTGGTTGGTGTATACCGCCTTCCCGCGCAGCCTGCCACCACCACACTTCAGTTCTCTGTGGATGAGGCACTGGCCATTGATGTGCTGATCCCGGCAGGCACCCGCGTCAGCGCTTCCGACAGCGTGATTTTTGCCACCGATACAGATGTAGTGCTGAAGGCCGGTTTGCAACTGGTCAATGCCCCTGCCACCTGTACTGAGCCGGGTACCTCTGGCAACGGCTGGCAACCGGCTCAGGTCAGTCAGCTGCTTGATGAGATTGATAACGTTGACCTGCTGGTGACCAATCTGACGGCCAGCACTGGCGGTTCAGAGCAGGAAGACAATGACCGACTCCGGGAGCGTATCAGGCTGGCCCCGGAGTCATTCACCAATGCCGGAAGCCGTGGTGCATACCGTTTTCATGCCATGGGGGCGCATCCCAGTATTGTCGACGTCGCTGTTCTTTCTCCCGTTCCCGGTACTGTCGAGCTGTATCCACTGCTCAGCACTGGTCTGCCAGACAGCAGTATCCTCACTCTGGTAGAGAGTTTCTGTTCTGACGAAAAAGTCAGACCACTCACTGATACCGTGCGGGCTAAAACACCTGTTCAGGTGGATTACACCATTGAAGCCAGGATTACGATCTATCGTGATCAGGATGCAATGTCGGTAAAGGACAACGCTAACAGCGCCATACAGAACTGGGTGGCATCACGTGCCGCCACGCTGGGACGCGATATTGTCCCCAGCCAGATTATCAGTGCATTGTCCGTTTCCGGGGTGTACCAGGTTGAACTGGTGACACCGGCACTGCGGGTGGTTGCAGAAAACGAATGGGCAAACTGTACGGCAATCACTCTTAACGTGACAGGGGTGTCCGATGGCTGAGGCGCTACGACTACCGCCACCGCTTGAGGGTGATATCAGTCTCAAAACGCTGGGAAGACTGGCCGAACGGCTGGATAACATCGACCTGAGCGTACTGATGGTCTGTCTCGTCGATATCGTCGACAGTTCCGCGCTGCCATGGCTGGGCGAGCAGTTCTCGTTGTTCGGCGATGGCTGGGAACTGGCGGAATCGGACGATGTACGCCGCATGCTTATCAAATCCGCTATCGAGCTACACCGCTATAAAGGAACGCCGTGGTCAATCCGGGAAATTATCCGCCGTTTTGGCTTTGGCGAAGTAGAGCTGATAGAAGGTACGGGGCAGATCGGCTACGACGGTAAACACAGTTACAACGGACTTTTCGTCCATGGCGATGCACAAGCCTGGGCAGTCTATCGGGTCATCCTTCAACAGCCCATCACTAATGATCAGGCAGCGCTGTTACGTCAGACGCTCGCTGCCTTTGCTCCGGCTCGCTGCCATCTGGCAAGCCTGGAATATCAGTCTGTCGCCATTCGATACAACAGTACTACCCGTTATGACGGTAGTTACAACCACGGGAGCAGTTAATTATGGCAAATCTACCTGAAACCCCACAGTGGGAAGACGGCATCTACCAGATTGAGGTCTCTGACCCCGTTCTGGGCGGGCCTGACGGAATTTCTAACCGTCAGGGTAAACAACTGGCCAGCCGCACGCTGTACCTGAAGCAACAGGTTGAAAAAGGCGGGGCTGACCTTGCGAAACACATCGCGGCAGCAGACCCGCATGCCCAGTATGCACCGAAAGCCAGTCCGGCATTCACCGGCACACCAACAGCACCTACACCTGCAAATGGCGATAACAGCAAAAAGCTGGCGACGACGGAGTTTGTGGCCAAAGCACTTGCGGCGCTTGCAGGCAGCGCCCCTGAGACACTGGATACGCTTAAAGAGCTGGCTGACGCTCTCGGTAATGATCCAAACTTTGCGACTACGGTACTGAACAAGCTGGCGGAAAAGCTGGCTAAAGACCAGAACGGCGCAGATATTCCTGATCCTGCGCTGTTTGTCAAAAACCTTGGTTTGGGGGAAGGCTCTGCACTGCCCGTTGGTGTGCCCGTTCCGTGGCCCTCAGCAACACCGCCAACGGGCTGGCTGAAATGTAACGGCGCAGCATTTTCTTCTGAAATGTACCCCAGGCTGGCAAAGGCTTATCCGACCAATAAATTACCGGATTTACGGGGCGAATTTATCCGTGGCTGGGATGACGGACGAGGTATTGATGCAGGACGAGAGATACTTTCATTTCAGGAAGGCACTATCGTCTCCGGTTTTGATGATAATGATACTGGGGATATCAGTTCACTCAGCTCAACACAATACGGATTTGGTGACACTTTAACCTCTAATCAATGGGGGGCCATAAATGGCAAAAAGTGGATATTTGATGCATCCAGTAAAGGTGCCAAAAAATATGACTGGTGGGCTTATGTATCAGCTCGTCCGCGTAATATTGCATTTAATTACATCGTAAGAGCGGCATAGAAACGTTGGTTTGGGGGAAGGCTCTGCACTGCCCGTTGGTGTGCCTGTTCCGTGGCCCTCAGCCACACCGCCAACAGGCTGGCTGAAATGTAACGGTGCAGTATTTTCTGCTGGGAAGTACCCCAAACTGGCACAGGCTTACCCCACCAATAAATTACCGGATTTACGGGGCGAATTTATTCGTGGCTGGGATGATGGACGTGGAGTGGACAATGGGCGAGCATTATTAAGCAGGCAGGAGGCTACAAATTTTTCTTATTACGGAGGTAATTTCGATATTGGGTCTGGTCATTCAATCAATAACTATGACCAAATCGTTGACAACCAACCTGGATTCTCCCGTTTTTCATTTGCAGGTCCTTCGCGAGGCGATGGGGTTAATTTTGTGACCATTCGTCCTCGTAATATTGCGTTTAATTACATCGTAAGGGCAGCATGAAAACGTTGGTTTGGGGGAAGGCTCTGCGCTGCCCGTTGGTGTGCCCGTTCCGTGGCCCTCAGCAACACCACCAGCAGGGTGGCTGAAATGTAACGGCGCAGCATTTTCTTCTGAAATGTACCCCAGGCTGGCAAAGGCTTATCCGACCAATAAATTACCGGATTTACGGGGCGAATTTATCCGTGGCTGGGATGACGGGCGAGGGATTGATGCAGGACGTGCTTTATTGAGCTTTCAAACTGGGATGCTGGAAAAACACCGCCATATTGTTGTAGCTAACGATGGGTATGACACAAAGGATGAATGGGAGTTGGCCACAATTTTCAAAAAAACATATTCACAAGGCCGGGGACTTGATGCTGCAAATACAGGAGGGAGTTTGATTCCATCACCAACGCTTCATTCACGAGGAAGTATTGGTAACACTGGTGGTAGTGAAACTCGCCCCCGCAATATTGCATTTAACTATATCGTGAGGGCGGCTTAATTATACTCAACTGGCTGCTGCCAGAGGCATTTCCGGCCAGTTGATATCCGGTGCAGTGCTGATGTCAGTCGCATTAAGCGCATCTATGAAATCAAGCACGGCGTTTAGTTTTTCCGTCTCCTGGGGCGTCAATCGGCGTCCGGCTCGTAGTTTGAGATTAATAAGCTCAACAGATGCCATTGCCTGTTCCTCAAGTTGCTGACGATGCGCTCCGGCAGCTTCCAGTTCTGCTGCGTGCTGTCGTCTCGTATCTGTCACCCAGGTCTCACCATCCCAGACATCATAGATGGTAGCTGGCTGTTTCACCGTCGTATCTGAAGGGTAATCTCCCGGCTGTGTGATTTGCACAGCGTTACCATTCTCTGTGCTGTAAACCGTTTCGCCTCTGTGGTCTGGAACATATTTCCAGATGTTCTGGTCGGTATCACGACAGACAGCGAAGCCGGGGCGTTTTTCTGGTGGCGCGTCAATGCATGAGTGAGCCGGAATTCCAACACCATAAGCGAGATATTCAACAGTGGCAGAGAGATATTCACGGTTTTCAGCATCGTAGTTATAAACGGTAATATCGCCTGCAGTTATAGCGATACCATTCTGATCAAGTACTGCAGCAGCATTATTCATTAAGTAGCCCTTACAATATAGTTAAACGCAATATTACGGGGGCGGTTTTCCGTTCCTGTATTCCCTCCGTTGGCACCTAATCTATAAACACCACGAGTGCCAATAGCACGTAGTGAAGATGGAACTTTTACACCTGACTCATCTGTTTTAACAATCCCGCCATCACCGTATGTAGCCAGTATACCAGGGTTTGTTCCTGCACGGGTGCTGTTTGCAGCAAGCCCTTCACCGGTCCATAACTCCATATAGTGAGTATGATCCATAACCGAATGTGGTTGTGCATTAAGCAAGAAACGCCCTGAATCAATTCCCCGTCCGTCATCCCAGCCACGGATAAATTCGCCCCGTAAATCCGGTAATTTATTGGTCGGATAAGCCTTTGCCAGCCTGGGGTACATTTCAGAAGAAAATGCTGCGCCGTTACATTTCAGCCACCCTGCTGGCGGTGTGGCTGACGGCCAAGGAACAGGCACACCAACAGGTAGTGCAGAGCCTTCCCCCAAACCAACGTTTTCGTCTTAACTCCCACCTATACCAGCTATGTATTTTTAACAAAACAAAGAGGATATTTTTCATGCAAATTGGCTACATTCGTGTGTCAACAAATGACCAGAATACAGATTTACAACGAAACGCACTGAACTGCGCAGGATGTGAACTGATTTTTGAGGATAAAATCAGCGGAACAAAGTCAGCCCGACCGGGATTGAAAAAGCTGCTCAGAACGTTATCAGAAGGAGATACGCTCGTTGTCTGGAAGCTGGATAGGCTGGGCAGAAGCATGAAACACCTTATCACTCTTATTGAGGAACTGCGGGGAAAAGGGGTTAATTTCCGTAGTCTTACAGACAGCATTGATACGTCAACACCCATGGGACGTTTCTTTTTTCACGTCATGGGGGCTTTAGCGGAAATGGAGCGCGAATTAATAGTTGAACGAACACTGGCCGGACTTGAGGCAGCACGTGCACAGGGGCGTATTGGCGGACGCCGTCCGAAACTGACAAAAGAGCAACATGAACAAATAGCAAGGCTGATCAAAAATGGCTATAGCAGGAAACAGTTGGCAATTATTTACGATATCGGTATATCGACGATTTATCGTTATCACCCTGTAGAGGAACTCCAAACTCAAGCTAAGTTGTAATTCTTTTTCAGATATTGAAATGCCGCAGCGATGTAATTTATCTCACGGAAATTGGTACATTTATCGCGCGGCGCATCAGCAAATGTCTGAAAAATGAGCGAATAATCGCGTTATACTCCCTCTTGCTGACAAGTCTGCAAAAACAACAAAATCAAATAATTAGCATGATAAATTATTTTTTATTACGCCTAAAGGATTAAATCTTTCGCTTGCACTACACTGTCAATCAGACAAATGACTATATGGGGCAACCCGCTGTTGCCCTAAATCAAATTTACTGGATTTATTTATCTGGTGAATGACTTGCCTTCGTTTTTAAAATAGCCGCGCATTATTTCCGTCGTCACTTTTTTACGACGACCCTATAAAACGACCATATTTTTCACAGGGTCAATTTTTAATTGAGGTGGATATGTTCAGAAAATTAGCAGCTGAATGTTTTGGTACTTTCTGGCTTGTTTTTGGCGGCTGTGGTAGTGCCGTACTGGCCGCAGGCTTCCCGGAATTAGGCATTGGTTTTGCCGGCGTGGCGTTGGCGTTCGGTCTGACCGTTCTGACAATGGCCTTTGCTGTTGGTCATATTTCTGGTGGTCATTTTAACCCGGCGGTCACTATTGGTTTATGGGCTGGCGGACGTTTCCCGGCAAAAGAAGTCGTTGGCTACGTAATTGCCCAGGTTGTCGGCGGTATTGTTGCGGCGGCGCTGCTGTATTTAATTGCCAGTGGTAAAACGGGTTTTGACGCGGCAGCCAGCGGTTTTGCTTCTAACGGTTATGGCGAGCATTCACCAGGCGGTTATTCCATGCTTTCCGCGCTGGTAGTTGAACTGGTATTGAGTGCAGGTTTCCTGCTGGTGATCCACGGCGCAACTGACAAATTCGCTCCTGCTGGTTTTGCGCCAATTGCCATTGGTCTGGCCTTAACCCTCATTCACTTAATCAGTATTCCGGTGACTAACACTTCCGTTAACCCGGCGCGCAGTACTGCGGTTGCTATATTCCAGGGCGGCTGGGCATTAGAGCAACTGTGGTTCTTCTGGGTGGTGCCAATTGTCGGCGGTATTATCGGTGGTCTGATTTACCGGACCCTGCTGGAAAAACGCGATTAATTAGCATTGGCATGTTGTCTGCCCTGGTGGTTTTATCTTCGACGTTACAAACCGCACGGGTGTTGGTGGCGTTAAAATCGCCGAGGCGTTCCCCGAAGGCCGGGGGGGCAGGGAGCGGCGGCGACTGGCCGCTCCCTGCGCCAGTGGCTTTATATGGCATTGCACATGAAAGGAGCGCAACAACGCTAAACACTCATATAGAATTAAAAATCCCCCTCTGATGCATAACATTTCCTTTTAATTGCAACTTTACTCGTCCTTCCGCTTTCAGTAGTGTGTCATCGCGCATTTCGAATCTTCTTTGCAAGGACTGGTTTTTCATGTTTTCTGGGCTGTTAATCATTCTGGTTCCCCTGATTGTGGGTTACCTCATTCCGCTTCGCCAAAAAGCTGCATTAAGAGTTATTAATCAGCTATTAAGTTGGATGGTTTACCTTATTCTCTTTTTTATGGGTATCAGTCTGGCGTTTCTCGATAACCTCGCCAGTAACTTGTTGGCAATTCTGCATTATTCTGCCGTCAGTATTACCGTTATTTTACTGTGTAATATTGCCGCCCTGATGTGGCTGGAGCGCGGCCTGCCATGGCGCAACCACCATCATCAAGAAAAACTCCCGTCGCGTATTGCGATGGCGCTGGAGTCGCTAAAACTGTGCGGCGTAGTAGTGATTGGTTTTGCCATTGGTCTGAGTGGACTGGCTTTCTTACAACACGCGACCGAAGCCAGTGAATACACCTTAATTCTGCTACTTTTCCTCGTCGGTATTCAGTTGCGCAATAATGGCATGACCTTAAAGCAGATTGTCCTTAATCGCCGGGGAATGATTGTCGCCGTGGTGGTGGTTGCCAGTTCATTAATTGGTGGTTTAATTAACGCCTTTATTCTTGATCTTCCCATCAATACCGCGCTGGCAATGGCCTCCGGTTTCGGCTGGTATTCTCTTTCCGGTATTTTATTGACCGAATCTTTTGGTCCGGTAATCGGGAGCGCGGCGTTTTTTAATGATCTGGCCCGTGAGCTGATTGCTATTATGTTAATCCCTGGGCTGATTCGCCGTAGCCGCTCTACTGCACTGGGCTTATGCGGTGCGACGTCGATGGATTTCACCCTGCCCGTTCTTCAACGTACAGGCGGGCTGGATATGGTCCCGGCGGCGATTGTTCACGGTTTTATTCTTAGTCTGTTAGTGCCGATTCTCATCGCCTTTTTCTCTGCATAATACCTCTCTGGCGGTAGATCTCTGCCGCCAAAATTGCGCTAAATCAATCTCCCTTAAAGTTGCATTAAAAATCTCTTTTATCCCCGCGTTAAGCGTCTTAACCTTAAACATGTATATTAAATATAACTTTAAAAGGTGTGATCATGTTTTGTGTGCAATGTGAACAAACTATCCGTACTCCGGCAGGAAACGGCTGCTCATACGCGCAGGGGATGTGTGGTAAAACGGCGGAAACCTCTGACCTTCAGGATTTACTCATCGCGACGCTGCAAGGGCTTTCGGCCTGGGCAGTGAAAGCACGTGAATACGGCATCATCAACCACGATGTAGACAGCTTTGCGCCACGTGCCTTTTTCTCAACCCTGACCAACGTTAACTTCGATTCTCCGCGTATTGTCGGCTACGCTCGTGAAGCGATTGCCCTGCGCGAGGCGCTGAAAGCACAATGCCTGGCTGTAGATGCCAACGCCCGCGTCGATAACCCGATGGCTGACCTGCAACTGATGAGCGACGATCTCGGCGAGCTGCAACGTCAGGCAGCAGAATTTACCCCTAACAAAGATAAAGCGGCGATTGGCGAAAACATTCTCGGCCTGCGTCTGCTGTGCCTGTATGGCCTGAAAGGTGCGGCGGCCTATATGGAACACGCGCATGTTCTCGGTCAATACGACAACGATATTTATGCCCAGTACCATAAAATCATGGCGTGGCTGGGGACCTGGCCTGCCGATATGAACGCGCTTCTTGAGTGTTCAATGGAAATCGGCCAGATGAACTTCAAAGTGATGAGCATTCTGGACGCAGGCGAAACCGGTAAATACGGTCACCCGACGCCAACTCAGGTCAACGTCAAAGCGACGGCGGGTAAATGCATTCTGATTTCCGGTCACGATCTCAAAGATCTCTACAACCTGCTGGAACAGACCGAAGGCACGGGCGTTAATGTCTACACCCACGGCGAAATGCTGCCTGCGCATGGTTACCCGGAGCTGCGTAAATTCAAGCATCTGGTCGGTAACTACGGCAGCGGCTGGCAGAATCAGCAAGTGGAGTTCGCTCGTTTCCCTGGCCCCATCGTGATGACCTCGAACTGCATCATCGACCCAACCGTAGGCGCTTATGACGATCGTATCTGGACCCGCAGCATCGTTGGCTGGCCGGGTGTGCGTCATCTGGATGGCGAAGATTTCTCTGCAGTCATTGCCCAAGCGCAACAGATGGCGGGCTTCCCGTACAGCGAAATTCCGCACCTGATCACCGTGGGCTTTGGTCGCCAGACACTGCTTGGCGCAGCCGATACGCTGATTGATCTGGTGAGCCGTGAAAAACTGCGTCATATCTTCCTGCTTGGTGGCTGTGACGGCGCACGCGGCGAGCGCCACTACTTCACCGATTTCGCCACCAGCGTGCCGGATGACTGCCTGATCCTGACCCTCGCTTGCGGTAAATATCGCTTTAATAAACTTGAGTTTGGCGATATCGAAGGTCTGCCGCGTCTGGTAGATGCTGGTCAGTGTAACGATGCTTACTCAGCAATTATTCTGGCGGTAACGCTGGCAGAGAAACTGGGCTGTGGGGTGAACGATCTGCCGCTGTCGCTGGTGCTCTCCTGGTTTGAACAGAAAGCGATTGTCATTCTGCTGACGCTGCTTTCTCTGGGTGTGAAAAATATCGTCACCGGCCCGACTGCACCTGGTTTCCTGACACCAGACCTGCTGGCGGTGCTGAACGAGAAATTCGGCCTGCGTTCTATCACCACTGTTGAAGAAGACATGAAGCAACTGTTGAGCGCGTAAGGAGTTTGTCGATGACGATGCCAACGAATCAATGCCCGTGGCGGATGCAGGTTCATCACATTACGCAAGAAACGCCGGATGTGTGGACGATTTCCCTGATTTGCCACGATTACTACCCGTATCGCGCCGGGCAATATGCGCTGGTCAGCGTGCGTAACTCAGCGGAAACGCTGCGTGCTTACACCATTTCCTCCACGCCAGGCGTGAGTGAATACATCACCCTGACCGTGCGGCGGATTGATGACGGTGTCGGCTCCCGGTGGCTGACGCGCGATGTAAAACGCGGTGATTATCTCTGGCTTTCGGACGCGATGGGGGAATTTACCTGCGACGATAAAGCAGAAGATAAATTCCTGTTGCTGGCGGCAGGCTGCGGCGTCACGCCGATTATGTCGATGCGTCGCTGGCTGGCGAAGAACCGTCCACAGGCCGATGTGCAGGTGATCTACAACGTGCGTACGCCGCAGGATGTTATTTTCGCCGATGAGTGGCGTAACTATCCGGTAACGCTGGTGGCGGAAAATAACGTTACCGAAGGCTTTATCGCTGGTCGTCTCACTCGCGAACTGCTGACTCGCGTTCCTGATTTAGCCTCACGTACCGTGATGACCTGTGGCCCTGCTCCATATATGGATTGGGTAGAGCAGGAAGTGAAAGCGCTCGGCGTGACGCGTTTCTTTAAAGAGAAATTCTTCACCCCAGTAGCGGAAGCGGCGACCAGTGGTCTGAAATTCACCAAACTGCAACCGGCACGAGAATTTTACGCTCCGGTTGGCACCACGCTACTGGAGGCGCTGGAAAGCAATAACGTTCCGGTTGTCGCCGCCTGCCGTGCGGGTGTTTGCGGCTGCTGTAAGACGAAAGTGATTTCCGGTGAATATACGGTGAGCAGCACAATGACGCTGACCGACGCCGAAATCGCTGAAGGTTACGTACTGGCCTGCTCCTGCCATCCGCAGGGGGATTTGGTTCTCGCATAATCGCCTGATGCCCGATGATATTCCTTTCATCGGGCTATTTAACCGTTAGTGCCTCCTTTTTCTCCCATCCCTTCCCCCTCCGTCAGATGAACTAAACTTGTTACCGTTATCACATTCAGGAGATGGAGAACCATGAAACAAACGGTTGCAGCTTATATCGCCAAAACACTCGAATCGGCAGGCGTGAAACGCATCTGGGGAGTCACGGGCGACTCTCTGAACGGTCTTAGTGACAGTCTTAATCGCATGGGCACCATCGAGTGGATGTCCACCCGGCATGAAGAAGTGGCGGCGTTTGCCGCTGGCGCTGAAGCACAACTTAGCGGAGAACTGGCGGTCTGTGCCGGATCGTGCGGTCCCGGCAACCTGCACTTAATCAACGGCCTGTTCGATTGCCACCGCAATCACGTTCCGGTACTGGCGATTGCCGCTCATATTCCCTCCAGCGAAATTGGCAGCGGCTATTTCCAGGAAACCCACCCACAAGAGCTATTCCGCGAATGTAGTCACTATTGCGAGCTTGTTTCCAGCCCAGAGCAGATCCCACAAGTGCTGGCAATTGCTATGCGCAAAGCGGTGCTTAACCGTGGCGTTTCCGTTGTTGTGTTACCGGGCGACGTGGCGTTAAAACCTGCGCCAGAAGGGGCAACAACCCACTGGTATCATGCGCCACAGCCGGTAGTAACACCGGAAGAAGAAGAGTTACGCAAACTGGCGCAACTGCTGCGTTATTCCAGCAATATCGCCCTGATGTGTGGCAGCGGCTGTGCGGGGGCGCATAAAGAGTTAGTTGAGTTTGCCGGGAAAATTAAAGCGCCTATAGTCCATGCCCTGCGCGGTAAAGAACATGTCGAATACGATAATCCATATGATGTTGGAATGACGGGATTAATCGGCTTTTCGTCAGGTTTCCATACCATGATGAACGCCGATACGTTAGTGCTGCTCGGTACTCAGTTTCCCTACCGTGCGTTCTACCCGACCGATGCCAAAATTATTCAGATTGATATCAACCCAGCCAGCATCGGCGCGCATAGCAAGGTAGATATGGCGCTGGTCGGCGATATCAAATCAACCCTGCGCGCATTGCTGCCACTGGTGGAAGAAAAAACCGAACGCAAGTTTCTGGATAAGGCGCTGGAAGATTACCGCGACGCCCGCAAAGGGTTGGACGATTTAGCTAAACCGAGCGAGAAAGCCATTCACCCGCAATATCTGGCGCAGCAAATTAGTCATTTTGCCGCCGATGACGCTATTTTCACCTGTGACGTTGGTACGCCAACGGTGTGGGCGGCACGTTATCTAAAAATGAACGGCAAGCGTCGCCTGTTAGGTTCGTTTAACCACGGTTCGATGGCTAACGCCATGCCGCAGGCGCTGGGCGCGCAGGCAACCGAGCCAGAACGCCAGGTGGTCGCCATGTGCGGCGATGGCGGTTTTAGCATGTTGATGGGCGATTTCCTCTCGGTAGTGCAGATGAAGCTGCCAGTGAAAATTATCGTCTTTAATAACAGCGTGCTGGGCTTTGTGGCGATGGAGATGAAAGCTGGTGGCTATTTGACTGACGGCACCGAACTACACGACACAAACTTTGCCCGCATTGCCGAAGCGTGCGGCATTACGGGTATCCGTGTAGAAAAAGCGTCTGAAGTTGATGAAGCCCTGCAACGCGCCTTCTCCATCGACGGTCCGGTGCTGGTGGATGTGGTGGTCGCCAAAGAAGAGTTAGCCATTCCACCGCAGATCAAACTCGAACAGGCCAAAGGTTTCAGCCTGTATATGCTGCGCGCAATCATCAGCGGGCGCGGTGATGAAGTGCTCGAACTGGCGAAAACGAACTGGCTAAGGTAAAAAGGGTGGCATTTCCCGTCATAATAAGGACATGCCATGATTGATTTACGCAGTGATACCGTTACCCGACCGAGCCGCGCCATGCTCGAAGCGATGATGGCCGCCCCGGTTGGGGACGACGTTTACGGAGACGACCCTACCGTTAATGCTCTGCAGGACTATGCAGCAGAGCTTTCTGGTAAAGAAGCCGCCATTTTTCTGCCTACCGGCACTCAGGCCAACCTGGTCGCTCTGCTCAGTCACTGCGAACGCGGCGAAGAGTATATCGTCGGTCAGGCCGCGCATAACTATCTGTTTGAAGCCGGTGGCGCAGCAGTGCTGGGCAGTATTCAGCCGCAACCCATCGACGCAGCTGCCGACGGTACGCTACCGCTGGATAAAGTGGCGATGAAAATCAAACCCGACGATATCCATTTCGCCCGCACCAAATTACTCAGTCTGGAAAACACCCACAACGGCAAAGTGCTGCCGCGTGAATACCTGAAAGAAGCATGGGAATTTACCCGCGAGCACAATCTGGCGCTGCATGTTGACGGTGCGCGCATCTTTAATGCCGTGGTGGCTTACGGCTGCGAACTGAAAGAGATCACGCAATATTGTGATTCGTTCACCATTTGCCTGTCGAAAGGTCTTGGGACGCCAGTCGGTTCATTACTCGTCGGTAATCGTGATTACATTAAACGTGCCATTCGCTGGCGGAAAATGACAGGTGGCGGGATGCGTCAGTCCGGCATTCTGGCTGCCGCCGGGATGTATGCCCTGAAAAATAACGTCGCACGTTTGCAGGAAGACCACGATAACGCCGCCTGGATGGCGGAGCAGTTGCGTGAAGCAGGCGCGGATGTGATGCGTCAGGACACCAATATGCTGTTTGTTCGCGTCGGGGAAGAAAATGCTGCCGCGTTAGGCGAATACATGAAAGCGAGAAACGTGCTGATTAACGCCTCGCCGATTGTCCGCCTGGTGACCCATCTTGACGTCTCGCGTGAACAACTGGCGGAAGTTGCCGCCCACTGGCGTGCGTTTCTGGCGCGTTAAGGAGAGAGACGTGCCGCAACGCATTTTGGTTCTCGGTGCCAGTGGCTACATTGGTCAGCATCTGGTGCGCACGCTCAGCCAGCAAGGGCATCAGATCCTGGCGGCGGCACGTCACGTCGACAGACTTGCAAAACTGCAACTGGCTAATGTCAGTTGCCATAAAGTCGATCTCAACTGGCCGGATAACCTTCCGGCCCTGTTGCAGAATATTGATACTGTCTATTTTCTGGTGCACAGCATGGGCGAAGGCGGTGATTTTATCGCTCAGGAGCGCCAGGTGGCTCTCAACGTCCGCGATGCGCTACGCGAAGTACCGGTAAAGCAATTAATCTTTCTCAGTTCATTGCAGGCGCCGCCTCATGAACAATCTGATCATCTGCGTGCTCGTCAGGCCACGGCGGATATTTTACGTGAAGCGGGTGTCCCGGTGACCGAACTACGTGCCGGAATTATCGTTGGCGCGGGTTCAGCGGCATTCGAAGTCATGCGCGATATGGTTTACAACCTGCCAATGTTAACGCCGCCACGCTGGGTCCGTTCACGCACAACGCCCATCGCGCTGGAAAACTTGCTGCACTATCTGGTGGCGCTGTTAGATCATCCGGCCTGCGAACACCGCATCTTCGAAGCCGCCGGACCAGAAGTGCTCAGTTATCAGCAACAGTTTGAACATTTTATGGCGGTGAGCGGTAAGCGCCGCTGGTTGCTCCCCATCCCCCTCCCCACCCGCTGGATTTCGGTGTGGTTTCTTAATGTGATTACTTCCGTACCGCCCACCACCGCCAGGGCGTTGATTCAGGGGCTGAAACACGATCTGCTGGCGGATGACACCGCGCTACGTGCGCTCATCCCACAACGGCTGATCGCTTTCGATGACGCGGTACGTAGCACGTTGAAAGAGGAAGAAAAGCTGGTCAACTCCAGCGACTGGGGCTACGACGCTCAGGCCTTTGCCCGCTGGCGACCGGAGTACGGTTATTTCGCCAAACAGGCGGGGTTTACCGTTAAAACGTCCGCCAGCCTTGCGGCTTTATGGCAGGTGGTGAATCAAATCGGCGGTAAAGAGCGTTATTTCTTTGGCAATATTTTGTGGCAAACCCGGGCGTTGATGGACCGCGCGATCGGTCATAAGCTGGCGAAAGGCCGCCCGGAGCGTGAATATTTGCAGACCGGAGATGCGGTGGATAGCTGGAAAGTGATTGTCGTTGAACCGCAAAAACAACTTACGCTGTTATTTGGCATGAAAGCGCCGGGGCTGGGACGACTGTGTTTTACCATGGAAGATAAAGGTGACTATCGTACTATCGATGTTCGCGCATTCTGGCATCCGCACGGTATGCCAGGGTTGTTTTACTGGTTATTGATGATCCCCGCGCATCTGTTTATTTTTCGCGGGATGGCAAAACGAATCGCCAGACTGGCAGAACAAAGCACAGATTAATCGACAAAACCTGCGTTATTCTTTCATGTTTCCCATTGCATCATGGAGGAAATCACGGAAGAATGCGCACGTTATTTTCTCAACAACAGTGGATTGATATGAAGGTACTGGTTACCGGCGCCACCAGCGGCTTAGGTCGAAACGCGGTAGAGTTTTTATGCCAGAAAGGCATCAGCGTGCGAGCGACCGGTCGCAACGAGGCAATGGGTAAATTGCTGGAAAAAATGGGCGCAGAGTTTGTTCCGGCGGATCTGACCGAGCTGGTCTCATCACAAGCTAAAGTGATGCTCGCAGGCATTGATACGCTGTGGCACTGCTCCAGCTTTACCTCGCCCTGGGGGACACAACAGGCTTTCGATCTGGCTAACGTTCGTGCCACTCGCCGCCTGGGTGAATGGGCTGTTGCCTGGGGTGTGCGTAACTTTATTCATATCTCTTCTCCCTCCCTGTACTTCGATTATCACCACCATCGCGATATTAAAGAAGATTTTCGCCCTCACCGCTTCGCCAACGAGTTTGCCCGCAGCAAAGCAGCCAGTGAAGAAGTGATCAATATGCTTTCGCAGGCGAATCCACAAACGCGCTTTACTATTCTGCGCCCACAAAGTCTGTTCGGACCGCACGATAAAGTCTTTATCCCCCGTCTGGCGCATATGATGCATCACTACGGCAGTATTCTGTTACCGCATGGCGGCAGTGCGCTGGTCGATATGACCTACTATGAAAATGCCGTGCACGCCATGTGGCTGGCAAGCCAGGAAGCGTGCGATAAGCTGCCTTCCGGGCGTGTGTACAACATCACCAACGGCGAACATCGCACACTGCGCAGCATCGTGCAGAAGCTGATCGACGAGTTGAATATTGACTGTCGTATTCGTTCCGTCCCCTACCCAATGCTGGATATGATCGCCCGCAGCATGGAGCGTTTAGGCCGCAAGTCAGCAAAAGAGCCGCCGCTGACCCACTACGGCGTCTCCAAGTTGAATTTTGACTTTACGCTGGATATTACGCGCGCGCAGGAAGAGCTAGGTTATCAGCCAGTCCTTACCCTGGATGAAGGTATCGAGAAAACTGCCGCCTGGCTGCGCGACCACGGAAAACTGCCGCGCTAATCCTGACCGTATTTCTCCAGCAACGCTTCGGCAATCGCCTGAGTTTCTGCATCCGCTTCGCCGTTATATAACGTCGGGCGGAAATGCATCTGGAACGCCATAATCACGCGCCGCTGCTCGCGCGGAGTCATATCAGGCTTTACGTCATAACCATAACGCGCCAAAAGCTCCAGCAATGACGCGGTCTCTACCGGTGTGTGTGGCGCGCGCCCGGCAAGGTAAAAGTTCACCCGCTGCGCATCCGGCCATGCACCAATCCCCTGCTGTGCCAGTTGCTGCCAGGGGAATAATGGCCCCGGATCGTCTTTGCGCTGCGGCGCGATATCCGCATGTGCCACTACGTTTTCCGGCTTGATGTGATAACGGGCAATAATATCTTTCGCCAGTGGAATAAGCGCCTGAATCTGTGCCGGTTCAAACGGGGCAAAATATTTCACTCCGGCTGATTTCTGCCAGCCACGGTTTTCCAGCTCAATGCCAATAGAGGTGTCGTTAAGGCGCGTTGCCCCGCGCCAGGCGCTAATCCCCGCATGCCAGGCCAGTTCCTGTTCCGGCACCAGTTGCCAGATGCGCGGTTTACCGTTGTATCGCGGTGGCACCGCAGGGACCAGATAATGCGAGCTGACCTGCTTATCGGTCAGTGTCGCCAGCGAGCTATCAAAATCATCTGCGGTGTAGTGGATCACCAGCACTTTAATGCGCGGATACGCCGCCTGCGCCTGGCGTCGGGTATCAAGCTGATATCCCTCTTTCTCGACAATGCCTTTTTCGCCTGCACACCCTGCCAATAACAGAGCGGCAGCGACCAGCCAGAAGACTCTTCTCATCGACGCGTTTTCACCGCCGTACCGCTGACGCTAACCATCAGCATACTGCCGTTTTGCCCGACCGTTTCGTAGTCGATATCAATACCGACGACGGCATCGGCCCCCAGCGCCCGCGCCTGGGAGCCTAATTCCTCAAAGGCGATCTCCCGTGCTTTACGCAGTTCTTTTTCATACGCACCGGAACGTCCGCCAACGATATCGCGGATACCGGCAAAGAAATCACGGAAAATATTCGCGCCTAAAATCGCTTCGCCAGTCACCACACCGCAATATTCAACGATGGTCTGGCCTTCCAGAGTTGGGGTTGTAGAAAATTGCATGATCGATCTCCTTGTTTGCTAAGCCTTCGATCTTCAAAGCATTATCGGACTGATACGCTATTATTGAAAGGATATCATTATTATCGTAGAACGCTTTCAAGGTGTTCGCTTATAAGGAAATCATCATGCGCTATAGCAAATTGACCATGCTTATCCCTTGCGCACTGCTACTCAGTGCCTGTACCACCGTCACGCCAGCTTATAAAGATAACGGCCCCCGCACCGGTTCCTGTGTCCAGGGGGGGCCTGATAGCGTGGCTCAACAGTTCTATGACTACCGCATTCAACATCGCGGCAATGACATTACCGCTCTGCGCCCCTATTTGAGTGACAAACTGGCAACCCTACTTAGCGATGCCAGCCGCGATAATAGTCATCGTGAATTGTTAAGCAGCGATCCGTTCTCCAGTCGAACCACCTTGCCAGACAGCGCCCACGTTGCCAGTGCATCTACTATCCCTAATCGTGATGCCCGTAACATTCCATTGCGCGTGGATCTCAAGCAGGGTGACCAGGGCTGGCAGGATGAAGTGTTAATGATTCAGGAAGGCCAGTGTTGGGTCATCGACGATGTGCGCTACTTAGGCGGTAGCGTTCATGCCACAGCGGGTACGCTCCGTCAGTCCATCGAGAATCGCTAACGTCTTGATCAACCAATAAACCCCGTAAATTGTCCGGCATTTCGTGAGGAATGCCGACATTTATGCTCGCCGACCACCGCCCCCGTTATTTTGTGCTATGTTTATTGAATAATGCGCTTTGCTTTTAACTTTTAAAGCAGAAATATTGCATAATTATTCTGTCAAAGGTACTATCTTCGACCTCAATAGCTATCAGACTGCCAGTATACGAGTGTCAATGAGTATTCAATTAAACGGCATTAATTGCTTCTACGGCGCGCATCAGGCGCTGTTCGATATCACGCTGGATTGCCCACAGGGCGAAACGCTGGTGTTACTTGGCCCCAGCGGCGCGGGTAAAAGCTCGCTGCTGCGTGTACTCAATCTGCTTGAGATGCCGCGCTCCGGTACGCTCAACATTGCAGGCAACCATTTCGATTTCACCAAAACCCCCTCTGACAAAGCGATTCGCGATTTGCGTCGTAACGTTGGCATGGTGTTTCAGCAATACAACCTGTGGCCGCATCTGACCGTGCAGCAAAACCTGATTGAAGCGCCCTGTCGTGTACTGGGGTTGAGTAAAGATCAGGCGCTGGCCCGTGCAGAAAAACTGCTGGAACGTCTGCGTCTCAAACCTTATAGCGATCGTTACCCGCTGCATCTTTCTGGAGGTCAGCAGCAGCGTGTTGCTATTGCCCGTGCGTTGATGATGGAACCGCAGGTACTGCTGTTCGATGAACCGACCGCCGCACTGGACCCGGAAATTACGGCACAAATCGTCAGCATCATTCGTGAGCTGGCAGAAACGAATATTACCCAGGTGATCGTCACCCACGAAGTTGAAGTGGCGCGTAAAACCGCCAGCCGAGTGGTGTATATGGAAAATGGTCATATCGTAGAACAAGGCGACGCGAGCTGCTTTACCGAGCCGCAAACCGAAGCATTTAAAAACTATCTCTCTCACTAAGATTCGGGATAACAACAATGAAAAAAGTTCTGATTGCCGCGTTAATTGCAGGTTTTAGTCTTTCCGCCACAGCTGCCGAAACCATTCGTTTTGCTACCGAAGCCTCCTATCCTCCGTTTGAATCGATTGATGCAAACAACCAGATCGTTGGTTTTGATGTCGACCTGGCGCAGGCATTGTGTAAAGAGATTGATGCAACCTGCACTTTCTCTAACCAGGCGTTTGACAGCCTGATCCCAAGCCTGAAATTCCGTCGCGTAGAAGCCGTGATGGCGGGCATGGATATCACTCCGGAGCGTGAAAAGCAGGTGCTGTTTACCACCCCGTACTATGACAACTCTGCCCTGTTTGTGGGTCAGCAAGGCAAATACACCAGTGTTGATCAGCTGAAAGGCAAAAAAGTCGGCGTTCAGAACGGGACGACACACCAGAAGTTCATTATGGATAAGCATCCGGAAATCACTACCGTGCCATATGACAGTTACCAGAACGCAAAACTGGATCTGCAAAACGGTCGTATCGACAGCGTATTTGGTGACACCGCAGTGGTAACCGAATGGCTGAAAGATAACCCGAAACTGGCGGCAGTGGGCGATAAAGTGACCGATAAAGATTACTTCGGTACTGGCCTCGGCATCGCAGTACGCCAGGGCAACACTGAACTGCAGCAGAAACTCAACACTGCGCTGGAAAAAGTGAAGAAAGATGGCACTTACGAAACCATCTACAACAAATGGTTCCAGAAGTAATTCCTGATGAATGAATTTTTTCCTTTAGCAAGCGCCGCCGGGATGACCGTCGGCCTTGCCGTTTGTGCATTGATTGTCGGGCTGGCGCTGGCGATGTTCTTTGCGGTATGGGAGTCTGCGAAATGGCGTCCTGTCGCGTGGGCAGGTTCAGCGCTGGTAACCATTCTGCGTGGCCTGCCAGAAATTCTGGTGGTGCTGTTTATCTATTTTGGCTCCTCGCAGCTGCTGCTGACGCTTTCGGATGGCTTCACTATCAATCTTGGGTTCGTGCAGATCCCGGTGCAGATGGACATTGAGAACTTCGACGTTAGCCCGTTCCTTTGTGGTGTCATCGCACTGTCACTGCTGTATGCCGCCTATGCCTCGCAAACGCTGCGTGGTGCATTAAAAGCGGTGCCGGTGGGTCAGTGGGAATCCGGTCAGGCGCTGGGGCTGTCGAAATCGGCTATCTTTTTCCGTCTGGTGATGCCGCAGATGTGGCGTCATGCGCTGCCGGGTCTCGGTAACCAGTGGCTGGTGCTGCTGAAAGATACCGCGCTGGTCAGTTTGATTAGTGTGAATGATTTAATGCTACAAACCAAAAGCATCGCTACCCGTACACAGGAACCGTTTACCTGGTACATTGTGGCGGCGGTGATTTACCTGGTGATCACCCTGCTCAGTCAGTACATTCTCAAACGCATTGACCTGCGCGCGACACGTTTTGAGCGGAGGCCCAGCTAATGTTTGAGTATTTACCCGAACTGATGAAAGGGCTGCACACCAGCCTGACGCTAACCGTTGCCTCGCTGATTGTGGCACTGATTCTGGCATTGATTTTTACCATCATCCTGACGCTGAAAACGCCGGTGCTGGTGTGGCTGGTGCGGGGTTATATCACGCTGTTTACCGGTACGCCGCTGCTGGTGCAGATCTTCCTGATTTATTACGGACCGGGCCAGTTCCCAACGTTGCAGGAGTATCCGGCACTGTGGCATTTGTTGTCAGAACCGTGGTTATGTGCGCTGATTGCGTTGTCGCTGAACAGTGCGGCGTACACCACGCAGCTGTTTTACGGTGCGATTCGCGCGATCCCGGAAGGTCAATGGCAGTCCTGTAGCGCCCTGGGAATGAGCAAAAAAGATACGCTGGCGATCCTGCTGCCGTACGCGTTTAAACGCTCGCTCTCTTCTTATTCCAACGAAGTGGTGCTGGTGTTCAAAAGTACCTCTCTGGCTTACACCATTACGCTGATGGAAGTGATGGGATACAGCCAGTTGTTGTACGGACGCACCTACGATGTAATGGTATTTGGCGCGGCGGGGATTATTTACCTGGTCGTCAACGGCCTGCTGACGCTGATGATGCGTCTGATCGAGCGTAAAGCACTGGCATTCGAACGGCGGAATTAATGTAGCTGCATGCTGATGCCGGATGCGGCGTGGACGCCTTATCCGGCCTACATAGTGCATAAATTCTTATTATGAAGACGGACAACCCACTAAGCTGTCCGTCTTTTTTTATTTCATATAAATTATTTACTCATATTTATTGCATATAAATTCACTTGATGGCATTGTTATCCCATGCCGCAGACACGGCCAAAAATCATAAGATTGACAGACGGGAGTTCCATCATGAAAAAGTTAGTTCTTGCCGCTTTACTTGCTTCTTTTACTTTCGGTGCTTCTGCCGCAGAGAAAATCAATTTTGGCGTTTCAGCCACCTATCCACCCTTTGAATCTATAGGTGCTAATAATGAGATTGTCGGCTTTGATATCGACCTGGCAAAAGCCTTGTGCAAACAAATGCAGGCAGAATGTACTTTTACTAATCACGCGTTCGACAGCCTGATCCCGTCACTGAAATTCAGAAAATATGACGCCGTAATCTCCGGAATGGATATCACGCCGGAGCGTAGCAAACAGGTATCGTTTACCACGCCCTACTACGAAAACTCAGCCGTCGTGATTGCCAAAAAAGATACCTACAAAACGTTTGCCGATCTGAAAGGCAAACGTATTGGGATGGAAAACGGTACTACGCACCAGAAATATATTCAGGATCAGCACCCGGAAGTGAAAACTGTCTCTTATGACAGTTATCAGAATGCCTTTATCGATCTGAAAAATGGTCGTATTGATGGGGTATTTGGTGACACAGCGGTGGTAAACGAATGGCTGAAAACCAATCTACAACTTGGTGTTGCTACTGAGAAAGTGACCGATCCGCAATATTTTGGCACCGGCCTGGGCATCGCTGTACGTCCGGATAACAAAGCCCTGCTGGAAAAACTGAATAACGCGCTGGCAGCAATTAAAGCTGACGGTACTTATCAAAAAATCAGTGACCAGTGGTTCCCACAGTAAGATTCAGAAAGCCGCAACCGCGGCTTGAGACTGATGACAAAGGTAAAATTGCCTGATGCGCTACGCTTATCAGGCCTACATGGCCCATGCAATGTATTGAATTTGCACGCTTTTGTAGGCCGGATAAGGCGTTTACGCCGCATCCGGCATAAACAACGCGCACTTTGTCAGCAATCTGAAGCCGCACCTGCGGCTTTTTTATTGCTTCACCAGCAGCGTCAGCACTTCATAGTGCGCGGTGTGCGGGAACATATCAAAAAGCTGTACCCGTTCGATGCGATAACCAGGCAGTTCGCGGATATCTTTCGCCATAGTTTGGGCGTTACAGCTGGAGTAGATAATAAAACGCGGTGCCATCGTTGAGAGATAATCACACAGCGGTTTACCGATGCCGCGGCGCGGCGGGTTAACCAGCACCAGCTCCGGCACTTCCCCCTGAGCGGTGGCAAACTGCGTAGAGTCCAGCGCCTGAAATTGCAAACGCGTTAAGCCCAGTTCAGCGGCTGACTGCTTCGCACAGGCAATGGCCTCTGGTGCAATTTCGATCCCGGTTAACTGCATGTCAGGCGTCGCGCAGTGTAAACCAAAGCCACCCACACCGCAGAACAGATCCCACATATGTTTAACCGGCAGCTGTCGTACCCAGTCGCGCGCGGTGGCGTACAGCTGGCTGGCGACCGCCGGATTAGTCTGGAAGAAACTTTGCGGACGGATCCACAGCGGTACGTCATTAAAACGCTCTGCCAGTGCCTGTTGTTCGGTCAGGTAGATCTCCGTCTCCCCTTCCATAATCGCCATATGTACCGGCTGAATATTGACGGTAATAACTTTCAGCTGCGGTAATTGTTCCTGTAACCACGGCAGCGCCTTACGCAGTTGCGCCAGTTTGGTATCAGAACGCAGTACAAAACGCAGCATCATGCCGCCATCGCTCTGGCTTTCAGTCAGCAGAATGTATTTCAGTTCACCACGTTTACGCGCCACGTTGTAAGGCGTTAAACCCGCACGGGCGATAAACGGTTTTAGCGCCGCAAAAACGGGCGCAAATGAGGCTGGATAAAGCGGGCAGTCACAAAGGTCTTCCGGTGTACCATCCCGATGTAGCATACCGAGCAGTGGTTTTTCAACGCTACCACTCACCACCATTTTGGCTTTATTACGAAACCCTTGTTCCGGGCCTGACACCGGCGCACACCATTCCTCAACCGGAAAATCGGCGAGCAGATTTTTAAGATCGACGGTTTTAGCGGAGAGTTGCTCTGGAATCGGCTGCGTTATCCACTGACAGGAACGACAGCGACCCGCGTCGTAAAGTGCGCACTGCATACATTGACCTTCACATCATCAGGGGCGACGATTATACACATTATTGCAACTGGAAGAACCGCCGACTGGTCGAGGGAACGAACAGCAGCATCAGGATGAGCATATCCGGCAGCTTCTGCAGCATCAGGCTATGGAAGATTTCACGTTTTGATTCACCGGGAATGCTGAACAGCTCCGGATAACCATACCCCAGCGAGGCCGCCCACAAGTAACTTGCGGCTGTGATTTGTGTCAACAGATACAGCCAGCGCGCCCAGCGACGCCCTTTCACCAGTGAAAACGCACACCAGATCTCAATGAAAACCAGCACCAGACTGCTCAAAAAGACCAGCGTTAAACTCCAGGTTTGTACGCTGCGATGAATGAACTCGCCAATACCGCGCACGCCCAGCGTATTGAAAATCATCAGCACGTCGAGGCCACGGATCATAATAATGGCGAGCGCCGCCACCTGCACCAGCGCAGGCACATTCAGGCGAGCATGAGATGAAGATGTTTTCTTAAAAAATCCCAACGTTTCGTCTTCCATGAAAACAATGCCGCGACATGCGCGGCATTATGTAGCCAGGTTGGCAAATTTTAGTGTCTTCAGCCACGTCTTGCACGCTGGATGTCGCGTATCCGCTGTTTTTCTGCGCGCGCCATCAGATACCAGGCGATAAATCCGACAATTCCGACCGCGCCGAGGATCAATGTTGCCAGGGCGTTGATTTCCGGATTCACCCCCATCCGCACGCTGGAAAAGACCAGCATCGGTAAAGTGGTGGCTCCTGGCCCGGAAACAAAGCTGGCGATCACCAGATCATCAAGCGACAAAGTAAAAGCCAGTAACCAGCCAGAAATGATCGCGGGCATGATCATCGGTAGCGTAATGACAAAAAACACTTTCAGCGGCGTCGCACCGAGATCCATCGCTGCTTCTTCTATCGAGCGATCCAGTTCCCGCAGACGCGACGAAATAACGACTGCCACATAAGCCGTACAGAAAGTGACATGCGCCAGCCAGATGGTGAGCATACCGCGGTCCGCAGGCCAGCCAATAGCATGAGCAAGCGCGACGAATAACAACAACAGCGACAAACCCGTGATGACATCTGGCATTACCAGCGGTGCGGTGATCATGAAGGCAAAACCATTTGATCCGCGAAACCTGCCAAAGCGCACCAGCACGACCGCTGCAATAGTCCCGAGGATTGCCGCCGCCGTTGCCGCACAGGCAGCAATTGTCAGGCTTAAACCAACCGCACTCATCATCGCGTCATCGCGCAATAACTCACCATACCAGCGCGTTGACCAGCCGGCCCACACCGTCACCAGCTTCGAGCTGTTAAACGAATAGATAACCAGCATCAGCATTGGCGCGTAGAGAAAGGTAAAGCCCAGCAGCAAAATCACAATCCGCCAGGGTGAACGAACTACCGGTAAATTATTCATCCGTGTTCTCCCACGCTTTTTTGCTGATGTTTGTGGAACCACATTATCGGCATAATTAGCAGCAGCAACATGATGATCGCTACCGCTGAGGCCACCGGCCAGTCGCGGTTGTTAAAGAACTCCTGCCACAGCACGCGCCCGATCATGATGCTGTCCGGGCCACCGAGCAGTTCCGGGATCACAAACTCGCCCACAGCCGGGATAAACACCAGCATCGATCCGGCAATAATCCCACCTTTAGTCTGCGGCACGATCACAGTAAAGAACGTTTTCAGCGGTCGTGCACCGAGATCCAGTGCCGCTTCTACCAGCGAATAATCAATACGAATCAACGCGGTGTAAATCGGCAGCACCATAAACGGCACGTAGGCGTAAACAATGCCAATATAAACAGCAAAGTTGGTATGCAGAATGGTCAGCGGTTGATCGATAATCCCCAGCCACAGCAGAAAATTATTCAGCACACCGTTGTTTTTTAATATTCCCATCCAGGCATAAACGCGGATCAGAAACGAGGTCCACGACGGCAGGATCACCAGTAGTAATAAAATATTACGGGTCGAAGGCTTACTGTGCGCCACCGCCCACGCCAGCGGATAGCCGATCAGTAAACAGCAAATAGTCGAAATCGCCGCCACCTGTAACGACTGGAGATAAGCATCAAAATAGAGCGGATCGTCGGTCAGTTGCAGAAAATTACCGAGATTAAGAGTGATAGAAAGTTGCCCGTCAGCCCACTCCATCAATTCGGTATAAGGTGGAATAGCGCGCGCCATCTCCGCAAGGCTTATTTTAAAGACGATCAGAAATGGCAGCAGAAACAGCAAGATCAACCAGATATATGGCAACGCAATGACCAGTTTGCGCCCATGCTTCATTTGCAGCTGCGACAACCACAGCTTAAAGGGTTTTGGCTGGGCAGCAGGTTCAAGTGTACTCATCTTTGCTCCTTAAACCGTCAGCACCACACAGCTGTCCACTTCCCAGCACAAACGCACTTCGTCGCCCCAGGTCGGTAACCCTTTACGATGGCGATGGGCGTTTTGTAGCTGGGCGCTAATCATCTGCCCACTTTTCAGGCGAACGTGATACACCGAAAGATCGCCGAGATAGGCAATGTGTATCACCTCCCCCACCGCGAAGTTACAACCATTGGCGGGCGGTTCCTCGCAAAGCATGATTTTTTCCGGGCGAAGCGCCACATGCACCGGCACGTTATCGACAACCGAAGCATCCACATCGACTTTCAGTGGATGCACCAGCCCCGGCGAATAAAGCACCAGACCATCTTCCTGACGCTCTTTGAGTACACCTTCAAAGACATTAACCGAACCGATAAATTCAGCGCTGTAGCGAGTGGTCGGATGCTCGTAGATCTCTTCCGGCTCGCCAATCTGGACAAATTTCCCACGATTCATAATGGCGATGCGCCCCGCCATGGTCATCGCCTCTTCCTGATCGTGGGTGACCATCACACAAGTCACACCGACGCGCTCCAGAATATCCACCACTTCAAGCTGCATCCGGTCACGCAGCTTTTTATCCAGTGCGCCCATCGGCTCATCGAGCAGTAATAGTTTCGGGCGCTTGGCAAGGCTTCTGGCCAGGGCCACACGCTGACGCTGACCACCGGAAAGCTGATGCGGTTTGCGTTTGGCGAACTCCTGCATATGCACCAGCCCAAGCATCTCATTGACCCGGCTGGCAATTTCCGCTTTCGGTAGTTTGTCCTGCTTCAGGCCAAAAGCGATGTTCTGTTCCACGGTCATATGCGGAAACAACGCGTAAGACTGAAACATCATATTGATGGGGCGCAGGTAAGGCGGCACCTGTGACAAATCGACGCCATCGAGCATAATCTGCCCGGCAGAAGGTTGTTCAAAACCTGCCAGCATACGCAGCAGCGTGGACTTGCCACAGCCGGATGCGCCCAGCAGCGCGAAGATTTCACCTTTGTAGATGGTCAGGCTGACATCATCCACCGCATGTTGACCATCGTAGGATTTGGTCAGGTTACGGATTTCTAATAGCGGCGTCAGCGCCTTACGGGTTTTCGCCTGCGGGCGAGGGATAGCGTCATTCACGGCTGCTCTCCGGCATTGAATGTGTGCAAGCGCACCATGATGGTGCGAATTGCCGGCGGGTGTGGTGCGCCCGTCCGGCATCTACGGCTGCGGATTATTTTCCGCTCTTCACTTTGGTCCACGCGCGGGTGCGCACACGGTCGATTTTCGGGTCCTGCACTTTCAGAGTGAACAGCTTCGCACGAACATCCGCAGGCGGATAAATACCCGGGTTATCACGGACTTCCGCACTCACCAGCGGCGTGGCTGCTTTATTGGCGTTAGCATAGAACACATGGTCAGAGATATGTGCCACCACATCAGGACGCAGCAGGTAATTCAGGAACTGATAGGCTTCGTCTTTGTTTTTGGCATCCGCAGGCATGGCGAATACATCAAAGAACGCCATCGCCCCTTCTTTTGGAATCGAGAACGAGACATTCACGCCATTCTTCGCTTCCTTCGCGCGGTTTGACGCCTGCCAGACATCGCCCGCCCAGCCAATAGCGACACAGATGTCACCATTCGCCAGATCATTGATGTATTGGGATGAATGGAAATAACGAATGTTCGGGCGCAGCTTTAACAGCAGATCGGTAGCCGGTCCGGTGTAATCATCCGCTTTAGTGCTGTTAGGATCTTTGCCGAGATAATTCAGCACGGTAGCAAACACTTCTTCTGGCGCATCGAGGAAAGAGACACCGCAGCTTTTCAGTTTTTCCAGATTTTCAGGTTTGAGGATCAAGTCCCAGCTATCGACGGGCGCGTTTTCGCCCAGCACCGCTTTAACTTTATCGACGTTATAGCCAATCCCGGTCGTCGCCCACATATAGGGCATAGCAAATTTATTGTCGGGATCGTGTTTGGCGACCAACTTCAGCAGCTCCGGATCGAGATTCTTCCACTCCGGCAATTTGCTTTTATCCAGCGGCTGGAAAACTCCCGCTGTCAGCTGGCGCTCAAGAAAGCTTGCTGACGGCACCACCAGATCAAAGCCGGTGCTCCCCGCCATTAATTTGCCTTCCAGTACTTCGTTAGAATCGAAAACATCGTAGACGACTTTAATACCGGTTTCTTTTTCAAAGTTGGCCACCGTGTCCGGGGCGATATAATCAGACCAGTTATAAATGTGGAGTGTTTTTTGTTCAGCCGCGAGCGTGCTGACAGAGACGGCCATCAGAGCCCCCGCAACCAGACCCGATAGCCATTTTTTATTTAAGGCGGTCATATCTCTTTCCTTCTGAAAATTCGTTAACAAACGAACAAAAGTTGTCACACTGAAAGATATGCAATAAACGTGCATATTTTTATCGGCGCGGTGTAAGAAAAGAGAACTCTCTCCCGGCCTGCACTGCTCACTATATAAAAGCATCGCAAGAATAACTTTAGCCAGGGTTTGAGACTATAGCTCGGATTAAAAAACGGTATTTAACAAATTTTTATGCGTATTTGCTCTATGTGATAAAGCCAAATCGGCACAAGAGAAGTGAATTAATCTTTAATAAAAGGTTAAAAACAGCGGATAATTTTGCGGCACGCAGTCACTGCGGCAGCGACTGCGTGCTCGAAAGGAGTTATCAGTGGAGGAAATAGTTTTCGGTAACGTTATTTTGCCCTTCATCGTCAGTCGGTAACAGCAGTTGATGGGCATTAGCTTCAAGAATGACCATCGAAATCTGCTCTTCGCTCTGACGCACGAACCATGCAAACTGCTCATAGGTTACGCCCTGCATAACGGATAAAGACTGGCAAACCACCAGCTTTGGCAGATTATCATCCTGCATATCAAGAAATGCTTTCACGGTCAGCGAACTGGCATTGATGGCTGATAAATCCGCCGCCAGCGGCAATACGGCTGAAGGTCGGACTTCCGCCATGGCAGAAAACAGGATCGTGTTATCGATCAGATCGATTTTGGCATCAAAGACACCGTCGAAATTCTGCATATGGGGCAGATGCAGAGCCTGACAGTTATCACATTCAAAAAAACTCATCCCCAGGTCATCGAGCCATTGACGCAACGTATCCAGACCAGGAACGACCAGCGATGTCATAATTTTGTACAACCTCTTTCGATAAAAAGACCGGCACAGCTTACGCAAAAAGCGCAGGCAAAACCATGATCAGTAATGTGATTGCGACTAACCACCCGTTTTCAGGCAATATTCTGTCGTAGCGTGGCGTTCGATCCAGCGGATCATTTTACCCGCGATGTCGATACCGGTGGTTTTTTCTATTCCTTCCAGCCCCGGCGACGCATTCACCTCCATCACCAACGGCCCGCGATTAGCACGCAGAATATCCACACCAGCAACGTCCAGCGCCATCGTTCGCGCGGCTTTTATCGCGATTTCACGCTCCTGTGGTGTGATACTGGCGACGCTTGCCGCGCCGCCACGATGCAAATTGGAACGAAAATCGCCCTCTTTCGCCCGCCGTTCAATCGCAGCGACTACTTCATCGCCAACAACCAGACAGCGGATATCGCACCCTTGCGCCTCTTTGATATATTCCTGCACCAGAATATGCGCGTTCAGACCGCGGAAAGCGTCAATCACGCTTTCCGCCGCCTGACGCGTCTCCGCCAGCACGACGCCAATTCCCTGCGTGCCTTCAACCAGCTTGACCACCAGCGGCGCACCACCGACCATGTCGATTAAATCGCTGGTATCATCCGGCGAATGCGCAATGCCCGTGACAGGCAGGTCGATGCCCTGACGCGCCAGCAGTTGCATGGAACGCAATTTGTCACGCGCCCGGGCAATGGCGACCGACTCATTGAGCGGATAGCTCCCCAGCATCTCGAACTGGCGCAGTGCCGCCGTCCCATAAAAGGTAATGGCGGTGCCAATACGCGGGATCACTGCGTCAAAATGGGGTAACTTGCGGCCTTTGTAGTGAATAGAAGACGCCGCAGGATTTATGTTCATGTAGCAAGAAAGCGGATCAAGAATTTCAACCAGGTGACCGCGCTGTATAGCGGCTTCACGCAGCCGCTTACACGAATAGAGCGTTCCATCCCGGGACAATATGGCAATTTTCACTCTGCACCTCTCTGTCAGACCTGGTCAAAAGCCCGCGTATCATACATCGACGTGGCAGTTTTAGCGCGTCGCCCAACCCTGTTTGTGCAAATAATCCAGAATAAATGGGCGGCTTTCTTTAATGATTGTTCGGCGGATATGATCGCTCCAGGTATCCCGGCGATTATTGCTGCCACGGGTGAGGTAATATTCCGCCAGTTGCTCGTCATACTGCGCCAGTGCGCCTTTATCCAGCGGTTGATAGCTGTTTTCATGCACCAAAATGGAGGCCGGTAAACGCGGCTTAAGATCCGGATTATCCGCAGGCCAGCCAAGGCACAGCCCAAACAGCGGCAGAACATGCTGCGGTAATTTCAGCAGTTCCGTCACCGCTTCAATATTATTGCGCAGGCCGCCGATATATACCCCGCCCAATCCCAGCGATTCCGCTGCGGTTAATGCATTCTGCGCCATCATTGCCGTATCAACGACACCGAGCAACAGTTGTTCCGCCAGGCCGAGCTGAGCATCCGGACAGATCTGTAAATGGCGGTTAAAGTCGGCACAGAACACCCAAAACTCCGCCGCTTGTGCTACGTGTTTTTGCCCGCCGGTCAGCGTCACCAGTTCTTCACGTAACGCTTTGTCGGTAATGCGAATAATGCTACTGCACTGCAAAAAACTGGAACTGGACGTCGCACGGGCGCTGTTAATAATCGCCTCACGCTGCGCTTCGGAAATGGGTTCATCAGTGAAATGGCGAATGGAGCGATGGCCACAAATAAGTTCAATGGTTGGCGTCATTATCTTTTTCTCTTTCTGAACGTGAATATTGCGGTGGATGGTTCATCAGCTGTGGGGCAAGACGTTTTGCCACCTGAAGAATAACCACCACCGCAGCGGGAAGCATGAGCAAAACACCGAGAAAAATCATCAGAATCTGCACTTCTGGCCGAGAAAATGGCTCAGGTAGCGACAGGGAGTCGCTTACCGACAGCAGCGCCACCGCCAGCAACATCATTCCGATAAATTCCAGTATCAACACGCTTTTAGGCAATTTACCGATCGCGCGCATACGCTTCCCTCTGCAAAGTGAGCCTTCAGTCTAAAACTTTTCACTGTATTGTGTTTAACAGTTATAGCTTTTAGCAATTAATGCAACAGGTTAAACCTACTTTCAGCGAATACATTTTAGCGTGATCATTACAGGCATAAATCTATGAGGAGAGAAATAATGCAAACCGTTATTTTTGGTCGTCCGGGTTGCCCTTACTGTGTGCGTGCAAAAGATCTGGCTGAGAAATTGAGCAATGAACGCGATGATTTCCAGTATCAGTATGTAGATATTCGTGCGGAAGGGATCACTAAAGAAGATCTACAACAAAAGGCAGGTAAACCCGTAGAAACCGTGCCGCAGATTTTTGTCGATCAGCAACATATCGGCGGCTATACCGATTTTGCTGCATGGGTGAAAGAGAATCTGGACGCCTGATCGTCTGACAAGCCCTCGCGTTGAGGGCTTTATTGATTTTTTCTGTGCTGTGGTTTAAACAAACTACTGATAAATAAGAAACACAATGCCCCCAGCGCACACCAGAACACCGCACTTAATAACCATGCCAGCTCTTGCCAGAATGAGCGCGTCGGTGAAAAAAACAGCCGCATAATGAGCATCGAACAGGGTGCCGCCAGCATTGCGCCAAACAGAGGTTTCAGGACTTCTCTACGATGTGAAAAGAAGCTGGCAACTGCACCAGGAAGAATGAAAAATAGCAAACCGATTTCAGGATGCCCGGCAGCCCGAAAAGCGCCTTTCATGTGCGTCGCCAGAAAAAGACACACCACAATGAAGAGGACAAAACAGCAGATTGCCCCCGCCCAACGTTGTTTATGTTTCACTCGTTCCTCCTGACACTGCGTCTATCGAACACATTTTTCGCCAGTGTGGCGTTCAGTAAGATAAAGCCGCTTCGCATTCCATGCTAATATAGGCCAACGCAATTCATATAGCCGTTGATACCTAATGTGATTACACTAGTAAAATATATTGTTACTTTACTATCGTTTAGGTGCGCTGAATGAATCTGCGCCCTGAATTCTGGTAAAAAACATTATCGTAAATTACCATTTCTTTCAACAGCTTACTAGTAAACAAGAAGTTAGCCTCCGTGAATATAAACGTCGCCGAATTGTTAAATGGGAATTACATTCTGTTATTATTTGTGGTCCTCGCGCTTGGGCTATGTCTCGGGAAATTACGACTTGGTTCGATCCAACTGGGTAATTCCATTGGCGTTTTAGTCGTATCGCTGTTATTAGGCCAACAACATTTCAGCATTAACACCGACGCGCTTAATCTTGGCTTTATGCTGTTTATTTTCTGCGTCGGGGTCGAAGCCGGACCGAACTTTTTTTCCATTTTTTTTCGCGATGGTAAAAATTACCTAATGTTAGCACTGGTGATGGTTGGCAGTGCGCTGGTGATCGCCTTAGGGTTAGGTAAGCTGTTTGGCTGGGATATTGGCCTGACGGCCGGTATGTTAGCTGGCTCTATGACGTCGACACCGGTTCTGGTCGGTGCTGGCGATACACTGCGTCATTCCGGCATGGAAAGCAGGCAGCTCTCACTGGCACTGGATAATCTGAGCCTCGGGTATGCCTTAACCTATTTAATCGGTCTGGTGAGTTTGATTGTTGGTGCGCGTTACTTGCCGAAATTGCAGCATCAGGACTTACAGACCAGCGCCCAGCAAATCGCCCGCGAACGTGGCCTGGACACTGATGCCAACCGTAAGGTTTATTTACCGGTGATCCGCGCCTACCGCGTCGGCCCGGAGCTGGTGGCCTGGACCGACGGCAAAAATCTGCGTGAACTGGGTATTTATCGACAAACTGGCTGCTACATTGAACGTATTCGACGTAACGGGATTCTGGCAAATCCAGACGGTGATGCTGTGCTACAAATGGGCGATGAAATAGCGTTGGTAGGCTATCCCGACGCCCATGCCCGACTCGATCCCAGCTTCCGTAACGGTAAAGAAGTTTTCGATCGTGACCTTCTCGACATGCGTATCGTCACTGAAGAAGTGGTCGTTAAAAACCATAACGCCGTTGGCAAACGTCTCGCACAACTGAAGTTGACCGATCACGGTTGCTTCCTTAACCGCGTCATTCGTAGCCAGATTGAGATGCCGATAGATGACAACGTCGTGCTTAACAAAGGTGACGTTTTACAAGTCAGCGGCGATGCCCGTCGCGTAAAAACCATCGCCGATCGCATCGGCTTTATCTCGATTCACAGCCAGGTCACTGACTTGCTGGCATTCTGCGCCTTCTTTGTTATTGGGCTGATGATCGGGATGATCACCTTCCAGTTCAGCACATTCAGTTTCGGCATGGGGAACGCTGCCGGGTTGTTATTCGCCGGAATTATGCTGGGCTTTATGCGTGCTAACCACCCGACCTTCGGTTACATTCCGCAGGGTGCATTAAGCATGGTGAAAGAGTTCGGCTTAATGGTGTTTATGGCAGGCGTTGGTCTGAGCGCCGGTAGCGGTATTAATAACGGCCTGGGCGCGATTGGCGGTCAGATGTTGATTGCCGGATTGATTGTCAGTCTTGTGCCAGTGGTTATCTGTTTCTTGTTCGGTGCTTATGTATTGCGAATGAACCGCGCACTGTTATTCGGCGCAATGATGGGCGCACGCACCTGCGCGCCGGCAATGGAGATCATCAGTGATACAGCTCGCAGTAACATCCCGGCGCTGGGCTATGCGGGCACCTATGCAATCGCCAACGTCCTGCTGACGCTGGCAGGGACAATCATCGTCATGGTATGGCCAGGATTAGGATAAAACTGAAGTTGCCCTGAAAATGAAATTTTTTTGCACAACCGCAGAACTTTTCCGCAGGGCATCAGTCTTAATTAGTGCCACTGCTTTTCTTTGATGTCCCCATTTTGTGGAGCCCATCAACCCCGCCATTTCGGTTCAAGGTTGATGGGTTTTTTGTTGCCTGAAATTTATGCCTTTTAAAATCATGATGTTAGAAGCACTGTTTTTTAATGATGGCGACAAATTGGCGGCAGCGTCAAAGAGAGAGCGCCACCTGTCCTGATTTCATTGGATGCGGCTGAACCGGATTTGACTCTTTTGGCGTTGCAATCGAACGAACAAAAGTTTCATGGGTAACAAAAGTATGGCTGCAGTTAATGTTCTGGCACTGGTTGTAACGCTCTTTGGTCAATGAAGATACCTGAAAACTGCTGCGAGTATGGGCGGCACTTCCACACAGTGGGCAAATCATCATTTTTCGAGTTCTCCCCATTTTTGCTAAATTCACAATAATGATACCGCATTATTCCATTTTGAAAACTTAAAAGTTCTCCATTGCGAAGAATCATTCCATTTCGAAATCATCAATCTTCACTTCAAGCTCCAGACTGGTCGTAAAACCGTTATCCGGGCTGACAGTATGCGTCAGGGTGGTAATAGTCCATTCCGCATCATCTATCGGCTGTTTAAAGCCACTGACTTTCACTGGCATTTCCGTGTAGAGATCTGCCCGCCCTTCCGCCAGTTGTAGCGAGAATGACGCAACACCGCGTTGCAGGCGTTCCCACTGCATTTTCGCTGCCCGTTCGGCGTTGCTCCGGTTGGCATAAGTGCGATTAAGTACCAGCACGTTTTCATCCGTACCCACCAGGTAATCGCCCTGCTTCGCTTCCGGCTCTTTCTTCTGCTTCTTAGTTCTGCGCTTACGCTTCACCGTGGTGCTTTCTTTCTTCGCAGGTTCGCGGGTATGCAACCAGCTGGCAATTACGCCCGTGTAGGCTCCGCGATCTGCCAGGGTAAATCGGTGACTGTCGCCGTCCTTGCGTGTGATAGTGATCACCGGCAGTGGTTTACCAGTGGCGCTTTTGCCCTGTCCCTGTCGGATGAATAACAGATTGCCATTTTTCACCGACGCAATAGCACCGTATTGGCGCGCCAACCGCATCAGAAAACTGCCGTCACTCTCATTAGTCTGGTCTATATGATCCACGGGTTTATCCGACAGGTCTTTACCCAGTGCCATCTTCAGTTTGTGACGCGCAGCTATTTCCTTCACCACTTCCCCAACCGTGGTCTTGTGCCACGATTTTTCACGGCGGGTATTCAGCGTTTCCCGAAAATCAGCACTTCGCGCCCGGATAGTCAGGCGGTCCGGTGCGCCAGTGTGTTCAATCTCGTCCACCGTGAATGCCCCTTTCGGGAAAAGCGGCTGCCCCTTCCAGCCCAGCGCCAGCGTAATGACCGCACCACGGCGCGGCAGCACGATTTTTCCGTCGGCGTCGTCCAGCTCCAGATCAAGCTGGTCCGCTTCAAAGCCCCGATTGTCCGTCAGCGTCAGACTCATCAGGCGATTATCCAGGACAGTAGTGATATCCCTGCCCTCAATACTGATGCTGAATGCGGGAGTTTTGTTGCCCTTGTTAAGCAGTTCAGAGCTGAAATTCACGACAGCAGCCCTCCCACCGTTTTACTGATATCGCTTAAAGCAGATGTTGCCGTTTCCTGCAGATTATTCAGTTGCGCACTGAGATCACCGAACATATCGGACAGGGATTCATCCACCCGTTTGAGCGACAGGGTGAACTCAATCCGGCGCGGCATACCGTCGCGGAAAAACTCCGTTTTAGTCTGATTCAGTCCCTCAATCACATACATGCCGTAAATCGTGCCGCTGCCTTCAATCAGAGGCCATGCTTTCCCCTGTTCTGCCATCTGCTCCAGCGGCATAACGTCAGTAACGGATGGCGGCCAGTGAAAAATGGTGGCGATGTCTGCCACCAGATCGTCAACCGTCAGGCTGTCGGTAAACCGGCAAGCACCGACTTCTTCAACAAAAAAGTGACAACCTCAACCGACATAGCGGTGAGATCTGCCGGGTCCATCTCTGCGATTTCCTGTGCAGTCAGTACCGGACTGGAAATGCGGGGGATCACGGTCATCATCGCGTTCACATCCATATCCATAATGGCCTGCAGGCGCGTGCCGCGCAGCGCACCGGACTGCGGCTTACGCAGCACAATTTCGGTGATTTCCGTTTTACCGCGCTTGATAGGGGTATCCAGTTGAATGGTCTTTTCAGTCTGCTTATCGCTCATTTTGTTGTCCTGTAAATTGGGTTCTGGCGCGGTATCCCGCGCCGTTCAGATACATCAGAGGCCGAGGGCGTTGCGGTGCGCTTCCATCAGGTCCACACCGTCCACAATTTCCACCATGTTGATAAGGTCCACTTCATAGAGCACCTCACCATTGATGGTCAGCTTCGCGTAGCTGTTGGTACTGGTCACTTTGGTGGTGTTGCTTTCGCCCGTCTTCCACTCGCCGGAATCCACTTCTTTGTGACGTCCACGCACCACAAGCTCCACGGCCTGCACTTCCCCGGTATCGTCACGCTGGATAGAGCCGGTAAAGCGCAACTGGATGCCATCCACCGTGGATTTGCCCATCTGCTTAAACAGCAGCAGTTCGGTACCACCAATGGAAAATTCTGTATCCAGTGCACTGTCATCCAGTCCCAGATCCACATCCACCGCCCCCGGCATACCGCCGCCGCGATACTTCTCATATTTGCGGGTGAATTTCGGCAGCGTCAGCGACTCAACGATCCCCTGCCAGTTGTTCCCGTCGTTAAACAGGTTCAGATGTTTTAATTTGCGTGGTAAAGCCATGTTGTCCCCTTACGCGCTGACCTGGCTTGCGAAATTCACCAGGTACTGATCGGTGATGCGCTGGCGCAGCATCAGATTTTCAAGTGGCGGCACTGGCGTGTAGTCGTAGTCGATGGTGAGTTTTCCACCAGGTGCGCGATTTGCCCGCGCGCAGTGTCAGCCAGTTAATCCAGTTGGTTTCAAGGTCGCCCGTTTTCACCCGACAAAGCCAGTTTTCCCGGTCCACTTCGGTGACTACACCAGTGCGGATCAGATTGGTGATAAGGCGCATGATTTCTGTTAGTTGAGCGTTCATGGCAATTAGATTGCCAAATGCTGCCGTCATTAGGATAGGATTTAAAGCTGTGCCATTTCTGGCACAACTTAGGGAGATTATTGTGTTAGATCATTAAGTATTGGTGCAATCTCATCGTAAGAGTCGATCCAAATAACATTCACGCCAAATGAATTAGCATCGATTTCTTCAAAAGTATGCACTGTCTGTAAAAGAGAGGTCGCGATTGCATCCTCATTAATATTCAGTTTATTATCAAATCCATTTCTTGAGTCACTAACAATTCTTTGAATATTAGCAATCACATCTTCTTTCGAATGTCTACACTTAATTAAATAATGAGGTTTAGAATCATTCCCTCTAAGTTTTTTGGCTGTATCCATCAACCTTCTGAGGTTTGGATCTGTAAAGGAATGACCAACAAACAGGCAATTACCATCTTTGAATTTATTCAACTGAACCATATTGCTCCAATGGTATAAATCCATGTATTGCCTATGATAGCTTTCATCAGAAAGGACTAGCGTGTCATCGAGTTCAACTTTCCCCTGCAATGGGAGATAGCCATGCACATGGTAGATCGGCAGTTCATCATTTTTTGCATGCTGTCCCGTCTTTGAAATCACCTTATACTTTATACCAACATCAGCTCTAGTTAATGTCTGTTCCAAAATATCATCATAGTTATATGTAATAACGGAATCTAGACCTGGTGACTTGCCTGCCGATATGCACAATTTCTTGATTGCTTTCAATGTACTGCTTTCTTCCTCCTGATAATATTCATACAAAACATGCTGAATTTCTTTTTCCAAGGGAGTATTAATACCATCAAAGTGTAGTTTTAGATATCTGGCTGCTATGAGTGCGTTCGGACCGAAAACCTCATTAAACAAAACCGATACCATTTTCTGATTTTCATTTTTATCATCCAAAGCTCTTGCCAATAGCCGCTTTAATAATTCACTCCATGTTGGTATGCTGTAATCTAAAGAAATGCCAGCACCTAAAACAAGAACTAAATTCTCCTCTTTGAAAGAGGTCTTCAGGTTCCTCAATACCGTAGTTCTTGTCGCTTGAGAATGGCCCTTTACTTTTATTTCTAAATTTTTGATAGCATTTGAAGTTAGTTTTTCTATACCACCTGAACGTAGAAAATCCGCGATAATTGCAAAGGTTGATGTTTGAACTGACGTTGCTGTCGTAGCAACCTCTGCCGCTATGGCCATGGCATCTGCCATAGAGTTCGCTTTTGGTGGTTCAGACTCACTTTTATCTAAATTTGATTTATCAGCTTTGGGGGACTCATCTTGCTTTTTCATACTCACCGCTTGTACAAATAGTTATATGTCAAATTAAACATACAGTGTTTAGAAGCATAAAACCTTGTAGAAGCTAGCAAAAGCATGAATCTTCACCCCATTAAGTAACTAGATAAAATTGTCTTAATTTGAAGAGTAGCTTCATCGTTGAAACCCAATAGCCGCCGCTCAGCATAACGTACCTCCGGCCCCTTACGACTAACACGATCACGCAGGCCGTAGTGATGAACGCGGGCAATGCGCTGCACCTTACCTTCAAACTGCACGCTGGCAGAATCGGCGCTGGCGGCAGTTTTCAGGTATTTTTTGGTGCGCAGCTTTGCAAACATCTGACGTTTGATGCGCCCCTTTTTGCTGCGTGCTGTTACTCTGCGCGGCTCATAACTACTGCCATCTGGATTGCGCTGCATCCTGATGTTCTGCTGCTGTGTCCGGCGCAGTTCTTGCGCCAGCTGGCGCATCATACGGCTTCTTGCGGCTGGCTCCAGATTCGCCAGCAAGGCACTCAACCAGCCGTCCACCTTCTGCAATTCAGCCACGTTTCACCGTCCACATTTCTTCAGGTTCATCGGGTTCCGCTACAGCTTCAACACTCGACACACTGCCATCAGTGCTGACCAGCACACGCTCCGTCAGTTGCAGGTTAAGGCTGATATCACAGACATCATTGCGCAGAATATCCACCTCAAAGGTGAATAACTTTTCCCGTAACGCCGGGTTATTGATGGCATCAGGCTGATTATCCCGCAGCCACAGCAAAACCGGGGCCATCAGCAGATTCTGGTCGCCGCTGAAATCCTCAATCACCACGTTCAGGGTATAGCGGTACTCCCATGACATGGAGCTGGCCCCCGTGGCAACCAGCGAACCGTTATCCACAAACAGATGCAGTTTGTCCGGGTTATTGCGGACATAAGGCACTGCTTTATTGAGGGCGTGGCGCAGGGATTGTGGTTTGTTCACTGTTTCGCTCCTGACACGCAATAATCATGTCCACTTTGTCTGCACAGACCGCCCAGGCGGCCTCCGTTTCATCCAGCAACGCGTTCAGATCACCGTTAGTGCGCGGCGTTGCCTGATCCACAGGTCCAGCTTCGCGTAGGTCAGCACCGTGTCAAAGTTGGTCTGTTCGCATTTGTATTCCACATCGACCATCAGCGTCGGATCGACAGGTTCACGCTCTTTCGCGGTGGTGTCAGTGGTTCCGGCAATGGTGCTGCCAACACCCAGCCCCAGCAGCTGACCGGACTGCTCAGGCACTGGCGTGACGTTAATCAGCGTCAGGAAAGCGGCGGACTGCTGGATCTGGTCTTCCAGCGTCTGCTGCACAGACGGCTCTACAGTGAACTTGCTGGACAGTTCTTCAACTGCCACACCGTTCAGACGTGCCAGTTGCTGCAGGTAAGCGTTAAAAGCAAAGCGGGTATTCTTCTTCATCAGGTTTTGTGCTCCATCAGCAATTGGTCAGAGTGTCAGCGGGGGCGTTACCGCCTGTTGCACGCTGGCGGTAGTCCTGGCGGCTGTCTTCATGACTCAGCTTATTCACCAGTTCGTTTAAGGCGGTTTGCTGCTCCTGCAGAGCAGTCTCCAGCTCAGACAGGCGTTCTTCCTGCTCAGACAGGGATTTTTCGGTGCGTGCGCTCAGGTTCTGCTGCTCAGTGGCGACCAGCTCCACGGCCTTATGCACATCAGAGAACCGGGCGTCATCGGACTGCTCTTTTTTGGTAAACAGCGCCGTGACACGGGCAAACAGGGACGGCTTGTCCTCCTGGATTTCTTCCAGTTCGATCACCGTTTCCTCTGCAGCGGTAAAAAGATTGGCGGGATTCTGCTTGCGGTTTGCCAGCGGGTTATGGGCTGCACTGGCGCTGAATGTCAGCATTTCCGTACCCAGACTGGCGGGATCATCAGTGGCGGCCAGGCCAACCAGGTAGGCTTTGCCCGTATCAGCGAACTTCGGGCTGACTTCCATAGAGGTGAATAATTTCTGGCCTTTTTTCACCAGTTCCACCAGGGACTCCGTTGGCTCAACGTCGGCATACAATGCCATCTTGCCTGCCAGCGGACCTTCCGTGATTTCTTCAGCAAACAGCGCCGTCACCTTGCCGTAGCGGTTAAAGGTGCTGTCCGGCAGATAAGACTTGATGTGCTCAAGGTTAATCAGCGCGGTGTACACCGCCGGGTTGTAGCTGGCTGCCATCTGTTCCAGCCATTCACGCTGGATTTCGCGTCCGTCGGTGGTGGCACCTTCCACCCCGATGCGAAAACGCTTTGCTTTCACTGTCATGAGCCGTGCTCCGTTAGAAAAAACTTATCTTTCTGCCATTCCGTCAGCCCTGCTCAACGAGTCCGCCACGCTGTTCCGCCGCAAGTATTACATTAACGGCAGTCATGCAGGCTTCATCATGTATATGACTGACGCCGCGCAGAACCAGGAGGATGTGAACAACCTCCGCAACGCGATGAAAAGCGCCAAAGGACCGGGCAACTTCCGTAACTTGTTTATGTACTCGCCTAACGGCAAAAAGGACGGGCTTCAGATCATCCCGTTGTCAGAAGTTGCAGCGAAGGATGAATTTCTGAATATCAAGAACGTGAGCCGGGACGACATGATGGCGGCACACCGTGTGCCGCCGCAAATGATGGGGATTATGCCGAATAATGTTGGGGGGTTTGGGGATGTGGAGAAAGCTAGTAAGGTTTTTGTGACAAATGAATTAGTACCTCTACAAAAAAAAATCCATGAATTTAATCAGTGGATAGGGATGCATATTATCAATTTCTCAGAATATAATATAGATTAATTATATATACATCCCTCTAACCTTTAAGGCATTCTATTCTCAAAAACATGCTTTATCGCAGTGGTAAAGCATCTATCTTTTACATTCTTTTTAAACTCATCAAAGACCATAGATCTAACATCTTCAATTTCACATCCTGATTCAATAAGCTGAGATGCACATCCGACCAGTTCCTTTATTAATGTCATGCTTAATTCTATTGCACGTCTTCTTTCCGCCTTGACTCCTCCTGAGGACGGGTTTAAGTTAAATACTCTTAACGTAACCTCTGCCATTTTGTGTTCTTTCTCATTCAAGCCTTCTCTAATATGAACATCACCATTTTCCAAAAAATGGAAAAAAACATCTGGATTTTGTCTATCAGCTTTAATTAAATCATCATCGTTATATTTTTGCTTATCCTTATAAAACCCACACCTTTGCGGCTCACCACATGAGCCAAACAAATTAGACCACTCGAAAGTTAAATTTTTGTAATAACTTTTCCTGTAAAAATGCTCAATATGCCTCTCAACTTTATTTTTGTCACCACTTTTATGATGCTCTATTTTTTTCTCGCAATAAGCACATAATTTACCTTGCATTTTTATTATTTCTTCCCATATTTCTTTTTTATCATTTGATGATAGGGAATTCCAATCATCCCTCCTATAGTCAAATTTATTAAGAACGGAAGGCCCTGGCATTTGCCTAGATAGATATTTCATTTTACATCCTTACTTCCAGAAAAGTGCTGATTTATCTTATTTTTGAACTCCAAAACAGATATAAGATCATCACACTCTTGAACTAAAGGATGGTCTAATCCGAAATGTTTAATAACTTTTTCTCTTAACAAAAGAGCCTCGTCACTGCTATAACGATTAAGCTCAACCAATTTTTTATATTCTTCAAGCCAACCATTTTCTTTAGTAGAGGGTATAGGATCAGTTCTCATTCCATATAAAAGTGCATCCTGATTACTAACACCTTTTATTTGATAGTCGGGGTGAGACACTATCAAATCATTAACACCATCTACTTCCACTTCCTGTAGAATACGCACTGAACGAGAGCTAACAGTGGATAAAACCTGTGGGCTATGGGTAGTAACTACAAATTGAACATTTGGGAATGTAGATGTCAAACGCTCAATAATTGTCTGTTGCCATTGCGGATGCAAATGCAAATCAATTTCATCAATTAAAACAATCCCATATCCCAATAGAGGATTAGATAAATTTGGATTAAGTAAAATTAAACGTCGAGCCAAATCACCAACTAAAGTAAATATAGTTTTCTCACCTTGAGACAACTGTTGAACATCTAATTCAACCTCTCCTTTTTTAAGGATAATCTTATAATCATCATCACCATAAACAAGCTTAATCCACTGAAATTCAGGCAAGAACTTTAGAATGGTATTTATAACACTATCATAAAGTGATACTGCATTATTAAACTTATGTTCTCCTGATTGCAGAGATTTCATGTAGTTCAATTTTTCTTTAAGCGAAAGCTCTAAACCTTTTATAACTGTTGAATCAATATTATCAATCGCAGATAGTTGAGTTAATGTTGCTTTCAAACTTTGAATATCTGAAAATAACGCATTGATTGTCGTTTGTGACTCACTCAATTTCTCTTGTGAAGCTCTGTTATGAAGAAATACAAGCCATTGAAAAAAATCGGTAAAATCATTTCTGTCAAACTCGATTTCATCATACACATCGAATTTTGACCATACAGTTTTAGTTTTAGCATTTTTTCTTTTCCTATCAACCCCACCGCCTATATAAGAACGCGCAATAGAATAATATGCCATCAAAGGCAAGCTTGCATTATCAACATATTTATTCACAAGTCTATAAATACTTGCAAGTTTTTTTACCTCCAACAATTCATTATTTCTAGAATAATATGCCCCCTCTTTCGCTTTAGTAATCAAAATACTGGTATTAAAGTCCTTAAGTTTTATATTTGCATCAATTGATGCATACTCAACATCAACAGAGTTATTAACTTCATGGCTTTTAATATAAGTACCAGGCTTACTCTCCTTTTCAATATTTGATCTCAACCAACTCAAAACAATTGCTATTGCATCCAAAATAGTGCTTTTACCGAATCCGTTATCCCCGACAAAAACAGTCAAATCATCTTCTAAGGAAATCTGTAGTTCTCTTATCCGTTTAAAATCATGTATACCTATTTTATTTAAATGAAACTTACTCTCATTTAAAGTAGATATTAGCTTTTGAAGCTCAACAGACTCCTTCAAATAATCCTCGTTTATCACATGTGATTCCAACTCTAAAAAATCAACATAGCAAGTCTCTAAATTCATTTTATTTATCATTATTTGTTTCCTTCCATCAGGAACTTAGTTATTAACTCACAACCATATTTTTTTTGTAACCTTAATAAAAAATCACCCTCCAAATAATTTGCAAACGCAATCATCCCTTTGGTTTTATTTATTTCTTCGGAAGATAAGAGTCCCAAAGAATATTTATGAATCTTTGCAAACAGCATCCTTTTACGATCGCGACCAATTGATAAATTGCCCTGAGGTGTAAGTGTTACACCAGTCACGTGCCGATTATGAGCCATCGATGTAAAAATTGTTTTAGATTCATTGATTGATAGACCGGGAACATGGAGCGACAACATTTTTTTTACCACCTTAGGAACCCTGCACAATATATCCTTAATATTAGTTGAAAAAGTTATATCATCTGCATACCTTGAATAAGTGATACCATTGTTACGGCACCAATCATCAAGACTCTTGTCAAAGTCATACATAACAAAATTACTAATAAATGGTGAGCTTGGCGCCCCTACACTTAATATCAACGTTGTACTTCTCTTTTTTCCCGGACGCCAAAAAAGCAAATTACGTAGGGTGTTCTCATCAAATGAATCCAATTTCAGCCCTGTGTTCTCAAGTTTCGAGAAAAATATATCAGGTTTAATTTTATTAAAGAAGTTCTGAAAATCCATTTTAAGAATATAATTATTATCTTTATGCAACAATGCATTATCTTTAATACTTTTTTTATATTCATATGCCATTGCCTTATGATGAACAGGCAGCTTTGGCTGTAGCAAAGATACTATAAATCTCTGTACGTTTTTTAGTTCCTTTGTCGGCTGAGCTATCACCCGAAAACCTGCGCCACGTTTAGGAATATAATAAACTTTATATTTTTTGGGGGCCTCATTTAAAAGTAATTGGAAAGCTAATCTATTATAATTAAACTTACTGATAATTTTAGAAGTTAGTTGCATATAACCCCTCTTAAAACCAAAGCGCTATGCAACTTTACATAGCGCTTTGACTCTTCACTAAAGACAGCGAAAGACACAGATTTCTCCTTCGCATATCTGCCCCGGGCAGGGATGCGAAGGAGAAATCTGTGTCTTTCGCAACCCTAAACCGGACAATAAATTTAAGCCTGGCTAATCACCCGGCTGGAACCAATGTTCCTACACTAAAGAGCATAATGATTTTAATGAACAAATAGATATAAGGCAAGGCGCGCGCTCGTATCCCCGCCACGCCTGCCCGCTTTATGTAGTGGTTTTCATGCACCTGCATGATCTACGCAAAAGCCCGACAGTTCTGGCGGGCCTTAGCAAAAACGATCCTCAAACGATCATGCGATCTCATGCGGCATAGACATGCACCACAGAGCTAACGCCTCGCACGGCTCGTTGTTCAACCTTGCTGGCGCCAGAAGCAAGTTCAGACGCCAGCAACGTTTCTTAATGCAGCCAGCTGTCGTCTTCCCACACTTTCTGCATAATTTTCATCACTTGTTTTCTTTCTTCGTCCAGTTGCAGTCCGGTCAGTTCCACACCGTTAGAGCTACCTTTGCGAATGCGAATTACCGTTTTGGGATACAGGGGGCGCAGATTGCGGTAAAGCTCGGATTCAAGGGCGTCCAGGGTAGACTGGCTAATCTTCTGCTCTTTATCGATCATTATTTCAATGCGCATAAAAGTCACCTCAGCTGATGACATCCATTGAGCGGTTGTATTCGTGGGTTCTGATTTTTGCCATGAGTTCATCTGTCAGTTCAGAAACCCACTGCAGAGCCAGCCCTTTCTCTTCATCACTACATTCACTAGCCGCTACAAGCTTAAGAAAAAAATCAATGCGCTGGAGCTTCAAAGACTCCAAAAAATAGTCCTGCATCTTTCCTCCTATAACACCACAAGCAATACTGTATACATAACCACTGTTTATATTTACAGTATATAATAATCTTACTGATGTAAAACGTTTTTTTACGTTCATCAGCCTGATATGCCTGGTATTATTAAGAGCACGAATTGTTAACCTGCGTAATTAATACAGGTTCCGCCACTTATCATCTTCCTGCAAACGCTGGTTCCGATAGAAGATACGCAGGCCTGCTCCTGACGGAATACTGCCACCGCGAAGGAGTAAATCGACCTCTTTCTCGCTGCCATCAAATCCTCTGGACTTCAGTTCATAGACGAGCTGCTGATGCTGATGATCTGTAATTCGCTGTTTGTAGTCTTTACGCCTTTTCGGCTTCACCTGGCGTAACCTTGCTGCCAGTTCCCGGCGCTCTTTTTTGCTCATACTGTGCAGGTAATCGTGCAACTCCTTGTCATCCATGCGGGTAATGTCCGTTCTAGTGTCCCCATCAGCTGATTTATCTTTCTCCTGTTGGTTCAAATTTTCAGCAAGGGGACAGTTATTGCCACGAGTCCAAGGGGCGCAAGCGCCCTGGTCGGCTGCCGCCTCCTGAACGTCAACGGCTTTACGAACCATTTTCCACTTCACTGCATGAGTGCAGATCTTGCCCTCTGCAATGGGTGACCAGATGCCATAAATACGAATGCCGTGATCGCCATAGGCGGTCGGCTCTTCGTTGATTTCATAAGCGGTTCTGATGAGGTGATATTTACGGGGAACCAGTACGCCGCCCTGCTTCATGATGTAGGTGGCAAAACAACCAGCATCCGCAGCAGCCAGAATGGCATCAAGACGCGGGTTATCCAGTACCGGCGCACCTGCTTTTTTGTCACCCTGTTGCCTTGCCGCCTGACCAGCCAGCAATCGCAGTTCACGGTAAGCCTGACGCCCCGGAATGCCAAAGAAGCGGAATTGCTGAACACGATGCAGAGACGCCCAGACATTAACGTATTCGGCGTTATCACGCAGGGATTTACCCGTTTCCTTGCTGATCTCGCCAGCCAGACCACGCCCGTCAATGTTCTTACTGATGTATTTCGCGATGTAGCTTGTTGGCGTACCTTTGCGCGGGTTTATCAGCTCAGACTTAAAGCGTGGTTCCGTGTTATTACCCAGCTCCTCGCGGTCTTCACGAATGGCAAACTTACGCAACAAAGCAGTAATGGCGCGGCGATCTTTTTTGCGCATAAAACACAACAGGTGCCAGTGAACTGTACCGTCATGATGCGGCTCAGCCACCCGCACGCCATACCAGCGTAATCCGGCTTTGTGCATCGCCTTACGAAATGCAGCAAACATACCGACCAGATAATCACTGCTTTGTCTTACCGTCGCATTTGTCCAGGTCGGGTTGGGCCTGCCGTTATTTAGCGTGGAATGGAAACGTGACGGACAGGTGATGGTGTAGAAAACGGCGCAGTCACCACGCATTTCCGCGATAAGCTCCAGACCTTTAACACAGGCCATCATCTCATTGCGGCGATGCGCAGGGTTGCTGCTGCTGGCGTTTACCACGTCTTCCATATCCAGCGTGTCGCCGTCTTCGTTCACCAGTTCATGAGAACGGAAAAACTCCAGCGACTTACGGCGCTGCTCACGTTTATGCATCACAGCTTCATAGCTGACATAGGGAGATGCTTTTTTGCTGACCAGGCAAACAGCACGCAACTGCTCTTCCCGCCATTCGCAACGCATCTTCCATAATTTCCGATACCACCAGTCGGCGCATAACATACGCGCCAGCGAACCCGGAATGAGTTCATAAGGCACGGGTTTACGGCGGTTTCTTTTCCGACAGAGTTGCTCAAACGCAGGCGGGATAACATCCAGACGCAGGGTTTCCGCTGCCACCTTTTCCCATGTCTTGCGGATTTCTTCTGGCGTAACATCATCGGTGGCATACAAATCGCCACAAGCTGTATCAAGGCACATGCTCATATGCGCAGCTACCAAGGTGGACAGGCGTTTCACCTGATCCTGACTCATTTCAGGCAGGATCAGCAGGCCGTCCAGCCCTTCATGGCTTGCCATAAAGCGAAAAGAAGTGGATAGCTGACTGTCGCGTACATGCTCCAGTCGTTCCAAGCATGGCTTAATCGTCTCACGCAAATAGCGGGAATAAGCCTTTGGCCTGCCCAGGCTGCTGAAGTATTTAATACGTTGCATCAGCGGCTTGCTGATATGGGAAGGCTGGGCGTTGACGTCCGCCAGAATGGCCATGTCTGGATTAAAACGCTGCTGCTCATGCGCCAGCTTTGCCCGGCTAATTAGCTTATCCTGCTCCATTTCGCGTTGGACAGGATCACGGGATTCATTAAAGAAATAACGCTCCCAGACCTGATCACTCAGTGCCTCGCGGCGCAGTTGTTCCTGCTCGTTATCGGCAGCGTACAGAGTGATCAGGTTTGAAAGCGCAGAAACCGGCGCAACTTCCGCCGGGTCCAGATAAGGGTTAATGGCCTTTTTCGGGCTGTTCCATGAGAATGCTGCGGCGACCTCGTTAAAGCCGCTGCAGTTGTTCATATCAGCATGGCTCATGCACGCACTCCGTACACGACGGAACAATCCACGCCACGCGAAGGATCAAATCCTACCCAGCAGCGCGGCCCGGAAACAGCGATGATTTCTGTTGCAGATTTACTCTCACCAGCTGCCACGCCGATGCTGCGTTTTGCCTTGATGTAGTGGTGAGTAAAATTGCGATACAGCGAACGGATCAGGGATGTGTCACTGTTAGAAACAATGACCGGATGACCTTCAGATGATCGATGTTCAAGAACGGATGCCAGGTGATACTGGTCATCTTCAGTGAAGCCATCAGTGTGATAGCCGGAAAACGTACCGTCATAAGGCGGATCGCAATACACCACATCCCCCGCCTTCAACATCGCCAGCGTTTCATCAAAGCTGGCGCAGATAAACGTTGCCCGCTGGGCTTTCTCTGCAAATGCGCGAATTTCTTTTTCAGGGAAATACGGATTTTTATAATTACCGTAGGGAATGTTGAAATACCCGCTCTTGTTATAGCGACATAGCCCACGGTAACCATGACGATTGAGATACAGAAAATATACCGCTTTCATGAAATCAGTAATTTCAGTGGAGTAATTAAACTCCTGCCTTATGTTGTAATAAGCCACCTCTCTGTTTGCTTCCTCAAATAAAGCTCTGGCACGAGATATAAACGCCTCACAATCAGCAGCAACCTTTTTATAGAGGTTGATTAAATCAGGATTAATATCCGCAACCAGATAGCTGGGGTAATCCGTCTCCATCATCACAGCACAAGAACCCGCGAAAGGTTCAACCAGTCGCGTGCCAGCAGGAAGGTATTTTTTCAGTTCGGACATAATGGTGGTTTTATTACCCGCCCATTTCAGGATGGTGCTCATACAGCACCTCCTGCAATAACATATCCTAAAGCTTCTAATGGGGTTAATGAGCGAATTGATAGCATCACCCATTGTTCTGAAACTGCCATCACGTCATTAACCGGAAGCACATGAGAGATAACCGCGGCCCATTCCCTACCCGTAAATACGCCATGCTTCCATTCGCAAAGAGAAAGAACATCACCAACTTTATAGCCACGATCGTCTTTACGAAGTTCAGCCGTCTTTTGACCTGCAACCACAGCGTTGAAATACTTAGGTGCAATTTTTAATTGATGGATACGCACAGCCCCTGTCATACAGCACCTCCGTCGTAATGTTTGCCTTTCAGCTCTGCGATTTCCTGACAGGTAATGCAAAGCTGCACTCCTGGAATGGCGCGGCGGCGTGCTGGCGGAATTGGCGCATCACATTCAATGCAAAGCACGCGAGACACGCCCGGTGTTTTGGCACGGGCAGCACGGATATGGCGCTGGCGTTCTTCTTCAACGCGCTGCTGTACGAGATCCATTGCATCAGCCATTAGTGGATCTCCTGCGCTTCGTTCTGGATTGCTTCAGCGGTCACACGCAGCAGTTCTGCCGCTTCGACGTGGTTTAGCTGGCGGGATGTGATATGACACGCAAGACTATCAAGGCGGGCAGCCATTGCTTCAGCCCTTGCCCGGCGTTCTTCCAGACGAGCCTCTGTCAGTAAAATATTAAGCCCTGCGTCATCCGGTCCGGTTTTAGTCGTGAGGGTTTCAATATTACGCATAATCAATTCTCCTGAATTTAGATAAAGGGATGCCCGGCGGGTTTACGCCATTAATTTCATTAGCTGGTTAATTCGGCATGGTTAGCCGTCTGGGAAATAAGCTCACCACTGCACGAAAATGATTCATTGCTTTAATCAACTCCCGCTTTTCGTCAGTGGTCAGCTCATTAATGCTGATGCTATGACGTTCAGCTGGAATTTTTGCCATAAAGAATATGGCAGCCAGTGCCCGTTTATTTTGTTCGCTATTGATATCCCGTGGATCACGCATATCTTTAATAAACCGCTCAAGCTCTGACTCAATATTCAGGCCAAAAACTTTCGCCCTTAACTCCGCAATGTGATTAAGTCCATTCAGGCGTTCACCGGGGCTTAATGGAACAGTCGCCGCAGCGCCATTAATTGCCATAATTCATATCCCCAAAACGCAACTATCGTTCTTTGTTCTTACGGTAACGTTCAAGAGGAGATACATTTTTTCGTATCGTCTCTTTAACCTGCTCTCCCCGTAAAAACGTCCCATCCTTTAGCGTGAAAAAGTAACTGCCATCGCCCGACAACGACGGATAACAACAGAGCAAATCATCTTCAGGTACTGAATAACTCTCCCCTCTGTAACGAAACTGATAATCCACTTCACTTTCCGCTGCATACATTTTGACTTTCTCCGTTTCCCCGTGGTCAATTCAGACAGCAATTCATCTTGTGAACGGCACGGATGCCAGCGTTTACCATCCTCACCCATGATCCAGCCGTGACCGTAGTGCATTGCCGGGCTTTGTTTTACCAGCAGCGATGCAAATGATGGTTCTTTCGTCAGCATAAGCACCTCACAGCAAACCGAATGAAGCACCGAGGCCAGTCACGGTATCAACTGCACTCGCCATCGCAGGATTAGCCTGTAAACGGGCCTGCAATGAAACAGCCGCCAGCGCCATCAGTCGTGTTACAGAGTTAATGCTGCTGATAGCATCACGACGACCTGCACTGGTTTTTACATCGCCAGATACCGCACCTGCAGCAACACGCCCGATCTCTGCGGTTGCACTCATGACGTAATGTGGCAGTTTCTCTTTTGCTACCTCATTAATCGGTACACATGGCAGACAATGAATCTGTGCCAGAAAACCATCTACCAACGTTGAATCTTCAGTCAGATCGGTAAGCAGCCAGATTTCTGGTGCGGTTAATAAATGAGGTTGAGCTGGGTTCAGCTTGTTCCGCAGAATCTGCACATTCATGCCCGCACGTTCTGCCAGTTGCACCAGATTGTGGCGCAGTGCGAATGCACGACAGGCTTCATCAAAATGTGGATGTTTGGAAACTTGGTAATCAAACATGGTTTTCAACTCCGAACTTATCGCAAAATCGAACTCAGCGTCTTATTGCGAAAATAGACGTCTATTAAGCAGACAAAGCATCAACAGTCAGAGCAGCCAGGTTAATCATTACCTTTTCACGTTTTTTGTCTTTACGAAGACGATGACGAGGTAGTCGGCCATCAGCCAACATGTCGTTAATCGTATCAATAGAAAGGCCAGTCAGTTCGCTATAACGTTCGATTGTGACATGTGGTGTATTCAGAGTAATTGAAATGTTAGGTGTCATAAGGCAACATTCCTTCTAGATATGGCTTGTGGCGAGCCGTTGTTTGTCGTGATTAGTAGTGAAGGCTCCAAAAGAACACTTCTGGTTCAACTTTAAGATCGCTTTTGGAATCTGTCAACGAATTTTGGATTTCTTTGGAGGACTTGTGGATTTCAATAGCGGCGGTAAGAAAGCCATAGAACGTTTAGTTGAAGCATATGGGTTCGGTACTCGTCAGGCTCTCTGTGATCATTTAGGTGTTTCTAAGAGCACCATGGCAACGCGCTATATGCGTGATATTTTTCCAGCAGATTGGGTAATCCAGTGCGCCCTTGAAACGGGCACCTCGCTTAATTGGCTAACAACAGGGCATGGTTCAAAGCAAGCATCAGCAAATACAAATACTATAGAAGTAGAAAAATATTTATTGTCTGATGGAGCATTGCAGAAAGACGGTTTTTATATTTTTGATAAGGGATTTCTACCCTCTACGTTTAAAAAACCTTTTGTCATCACAGATAACAATTCTGAATTTATTTGTGATAAAGAATTTGATGATATACGTGATGGTAAATGGGTAATAAGTATTGATGGCGAAATAACGATCCGTGACATTACTCGTTTACCCGGTGGAAGAATCTTCGTCGAGGGTGGAAACAGAGCCTTCGAATGCAAGATAGAAGACATTGAAATAATTGGTAAAATTATAAGTTTAACAGTCAAGTATGTTAAATAGTACCGGGAGGAAACTATGCTTGGTAAGGTATTTTTTGTGGTTTTGTCATGTTCTTTGTTATTAAACCCACTAACTACCTATGCTAGAAATTATCCCTGCTCAGGGAAAAAGGGAGGTGTTTCTCACTGTACCTCAGATGGCAAATTCGTTTGCAATGATGGAACTATTAGTAAATCCAAAAAAATCTGTACTAAAAACTCACGATAACTTTTGTTTTTATATCTGCGTCTAAAATAAAAATGAGCCGCAGGTTAACCGCAAAAGTTACATGCTCACATAGCAAAAAGAATAGCCAACTTCATTATGGCTTCAGTGAGATGTATGGTCGTAGGATTTCATACATTGACACTGGTTATGTATACAGTAAAAATGCTCTCCACTGGAGGGCATTTTTTATGGCAGTACGAAAACTCACCACAGGGAAATGGCTTTGCGAATGTTACCCCGCCGGACGAAGTGGGCGTCGTGTGCGTAAACAATTCGCCACCAAAGGCGAAGCACTGGCTTTTGAGCGTCACACGATGGAAGAAACCGAAGCAAAGCCCTGGCTAGGTGAATCAGTGGATCGTCGAACACTGAAAGACGTGGTTGAGCTATGGTTCAAACTACATGGTAAATCACTGACAGCTGGGCAGCATGTCTATGACAAATTGCTGCTGATGGTTGACGCTCTGGGCAATCCCCTTGCAACTGATCTAACCTCTAAAATGTTTGCCCACTATCGAGATAAACGCCTGACAGGTGAGATCTACTTCAGCGAGAAATGGAAGAAAGGAGCAAGCCCGGTCACCATTAACCTGGAGCAAAGCTATCTAAGTAGTGTTTTTAGCGAACTATCCCGCCTGGGCGAATGGTCGTATCCGAACCCACTGGAGAACATGCGAAAATTCACCATCGCAGAAAAAGAGATGGCATGGCTTACCCATGAGCAGATTGTTGAATTACTGGCTGATTGCAAACGTCAGGACCCAATTCTGGCACTGGTAGTTAAGATATGCTTAAGCACAGGCGCACGCTGGCGAGAAGCCGTAAATCTTACCCGCTCACAGGTGACCAAATACCGAATTACCTTTGTAAGAACGAAGGGGAAGAAAAACAGAAGCATCCCTATCAGTAAAGAGCTTTACGAAGAGATCATGGCGCTTGATGGGTTCAATTTCTTCACAGACTGCTATTTTCAATTTTTATCCGTGATGGAAAAAACGTCAATCGTGCTCCCTCGCGGTCAACTGACACACGTTCTGCGCCATACGTTTGCGGCGCATTTCATGATGTCGGGTGGAAATATCCTTGCTTTGCAAAAAATCCTCGGACATCACGATATAAAAATGACTATGCGTTACGCTCATCTGGCACCGGATCATCTGGAAACGGCGCTCCGTTTCAATCCTCTGGCAACGCTGCCAAGTGGCGACAAAGTGGCGGCAGCGGTTGGTATTACCCCGTAATAACCACCACTGACCACCAACCCAACTTATTGTTTTTACTATAACTTATTGTTTTCATTAACCCGTTTACATAAATGGGTTTTTTGTTATCTAAAACTTATCTACTACCCTGCAACCCTCTCAACCATCCTCAAAATCTCCTCGCGCGATAGCGGCTTACGGTCGGTGACAAAATGCAGCGTCATCCCCTCAATAAACGCATCAAGCGCGCGGGCGGTTCCGGGTTCAAACCATTGTTCGAGCGTTTGTTGACTGCGCTGCATCCAGTTTTGCATTACCGTTTTTAAGAGCGGTTTTCGGCTAGCCAGCGCGTAGAGCTGGTACATCAGCTCCATATTATCCGGCGTTGCGACCTGTGAGCTGTAGATCATATCGGTGATAGCCTGGCGTGCGCCTGGAGCATCACTAACATCGCTAAAAAATGCCTGATATTGCCGGGACATGATCTCAGTAAAACGGCTGAACGCCTCCAGCAACAACTCATCAATTCCTGAAAAATAGTAGGTCATCGATCCCAACGGCACCCCGGCAAGGGCAGCAATTTTGCGGTGTGTAACAGCATGTATTCCGTAAAGTTTCACCGCCTCCAGCGTGGCCTGGATAATTTTTTCTCGCCGTTGCGGATCGTTAGCGCGACGCATGTCATTTCCTCTCTCTGCAATTGTGTACAAATGTACACAGTCTTGCTAATGTTGTCTTCCCTCTTCTTATTTTGACGTGGTCTATGACCGTAAATTCTTCACGTAATGCATTGAAACGCCGAACCTGGGCGCTGTTTATGTTCTTCTTTTTGCCAGGCCTGTTAATGGCGTCCTGGGCAACCCGTACGCCTGCTATCCGCGATATTCTCTCTGTCTCGATCGCTGAAATGGGCGGTGTTCTCTTTGGTCTGTCGATCGGTTCGATGAGCGGTATTCTCTGCTCAGCGTGGTTAGTGAAACGCTTTGGGACGCGTAATGTCATCCTTGTCACGATGTCCTGCGCATTGATTGGGATGATGATACTAAGTCTGGCACTCTGGCTGACATCGCCCTTGCTCTTTGCCGTTGGTCTCGGCGTCTTTGGGGCTAGTTTTGGTTCTGCGGAAGTGGCGATAAACGTTGAAGGTGCCGCCGTTGAGAGAGAAATGAATAAGACGGTTTTACCGATGATGCACGGTTTTTATAGCCTGGGCACGCTGGCAGGCGCAGGTGTCGGGATGGCACTGACGGCCTTTGGCGTTCCGGCAACGGTGCACATTTTATTGGCGGCGCTGGTAGGTATCGCACCTATTTATATCGCCATTCAGGCAATCCCTGACGGTACGGGCAAAAATGCTGCCGATGGCACCCAGCATGGTGAAAAAGGCGTACCTTTTTATCGCGATATCCAGTTGCTGCTGATTGGTGTTGTGGTGCTGGCGATGGCCTTTGCCGAAGGTTCTGCCAACGACTGGTTACCCTTATTAATGGTTGATGGTCACGGTTTTAGCCCTACTTCCGGCTCGCTGATTTATGCCGGGTTTACCCTGGGGATGACCGTTGGACGCTTTACCGGCGGTTGGTTCATTGACCGTTACAGTCGCGTTGCCGTGGTTCGGGCCAGTGCACTAATGGGGGCGTTGGGTATTGGGCTGATTATTTTTGTCGATAGCGCCTGGGTCGCTGGGGTGTCTGTTGTACTTTGGGGACTGGGTGCCTCGTTGGGCTTCCCGCTGACTATTTCTGCCGCCAGCGATACCGGCCCCGATGCACCAACCCGCGTCAGCGTGGTAGCTACGACCGGTTATCTGGCTTTCCTCGTCGGGCCGCCGCTGCTGGGCTATCTCGGCGAACATTATGGATTACGTAGTGCAATGCTGGTTGTACTGGCGCTGGTTATTCTCGCGGCTATTGTCGCGAAAGCCGTCGCCAAACCCGATACCAAAACGCAGACGGCGATGGAGAATAGTTGATGAGCATTAAATTAATTGCGGTAGACATGGATGGTACTTTCTTAAGCGATCAAAAAACCTATAACCGTGAGCGGTTTATGGCTCAGTATCAGCAAATGAAAGCACAAGGCATTCGCTTTGTGGTCGCCAGCGGGAATCAATATTATCAGTTGATCTCTTTCTTCCCTGAAATTGCTAATGAAATAGCCTTTGTGGCTGAAAACGGCGGCTGGGTAGTGAGCGAAGGCAAAGATGTTTTTAATGGCGAGCTGTCGAAGGATGCGTTTGCTACTGTCGTGGAACATTTGCTGACGCGCCCGGAAGTGGAAATTATTGCCTGCGGAAAAAATAGCGCCTATACCCTCAAAAAATATGACGATGCCATGAAAACGGTGGCGGAAATGTATTATCACCGTCTGGAATACGTCGATAACTTTGACAACTTAGAAGATATCTTCTTTAAGTTTGGTCTGAATCTTTCCGATGAACTGATTCCACAAGTACAAAAAGCATTACATGAGGCCATCGGCGATATTATGGTGCCGGTCCACACCGGCAACGGCAGCATCGATCTGATTATCCCCGGCGTACATAAAGCCAATGGCCTTCGCCAACTGCAGAAATTATGGGGAATAGACGACAGCGAAGTGGTGGTCTTTGGCGATGGCGGTAACGATATTGAGATGCTGCGTCAGGCAGGCTTTAGTTTTGCAATGGAAAATGCCGGCAGCGCGGTCGTCGCAGCGGCAAAATACCGGGCAGGCTCCAATAACCGTGAAGGCGTACTGGATGTGATCGATAAAGTGCTTAAACACGAAGCGCCATTTAAGCAATAAAAAAGGCAGCACGCCCGGCAACACAATGCCTGAATGAAGGCTGCATAATTCGCGGAAATTAACCCGCTGCATTATTTCAGGCGAAATGATTATGAAAAATTGTCTACTGTTGGGCGCGCTTTTAATGGGCTTTACTGGTGTGGCGATGGCGCAAAGTGTCACCGTCGATGTGCCGAGTGGATACAAAGTGGTTGTGGTTCCTGATTCAGTCAGCGTTCCACAAGCGGTCAGCGTCGCGACTGTGCCGCAAACCGTCTATGTGGCTCCTGCGCCAGCTCCGGCTTACCGCCCGCATCCTTATGTTCGCCATCTTGCCAGCGTAGGTGAAGGGATGGTTATCGAACACCAGATTGACGACCATCACCATTAATTCGAGAATGCCTGATCGCACAAAGCAATCAGGCATTTTTTTACCCTTCGTGAGAATTTCCCATCTGTTTATCTTTTAAAAAGATAACCATCAGCGACAGCCACAAAATGCCGTTGACAAGGTTGAAGAGATTAAACAGTCCGTTGCCCCCGTTCAGCCAGGCATGTTTGCTGATTTCAATACCGACGGTAAAGATCAGCATTTGCAGCATCCCCATCGCCGCAGAAACCGTACCTTTACTCATATCGCTGGCAAACAGGGTTAATCGCACCAGTCCCGCATTCGCCAGACCAATACCGAAAGCATAAATACTTAACCCGGCGGTCATCCATAAATACGCGTGCGATGAGATAACCGTTGCCGCAGCAGCGACCAACAGACCAATCATAATCGGCCAGCCACCCATAATAATCAGCGAACGTACGGTGCGGCGCGAGGTCAGACGCGCTAACAGCAAGTTACCCGCAATTAACGCCCCGAAAATAGGCACTTGCAGCAAGCCATATTCATAGCTGCTCAACTGCTCACCGGTAATAATGATAATCGGCGACTGGGCGATCCACGCCAACAACGGCAGGCTAACGAATCCCAGCGCCAGCGCCCCCGCCACAAAGCGGCCGTTCTTCAGCACCAGCTTATAGTCACGACCGAGTTCTTTCAGCGACAGTTTCTCGCCTATACGCGTGGCGGTTTCAGGCATGGCTCGTTGCAGACCGAAAAAGGAGATCGCTGCCAATGCGGCAAACAAGACAAACATCCCTTCCCAGGGCAGCACATGGATCCACGCCGCGCCCACCAGCGGACCAAGTAGTGGAGCAATCAGCGCCACGTTCGCCATTAGCGCGGTGATCTGGATACAAACGGCCTCTTCGAAGGATTCCTGAATTGCGGCGTATCCCACAGCGCCAATGAAACAGAGGCTTATGCCCTGCAAGAAGCGCAACAGGGTGAATTGTTCAATGTTTTGCGCCAGTAATATTGCCAGACAGGTGACGATAAACCACACCACTCCCGCCAACATCACCGGACGGCGGCCAATACGATCCGACAACGGCCCCAGGAGCCATTGTAAAAACATCCCGCCCGCCAGATACGCAGTCATCGAAGTAGGAACCCAATCAATGCCCGCCTGATATTGTTCCACCACGGCCAACATACCGGGTTGAATCATATCGTTGCCGATATAGGTTGAAAATTCGTAAAGCACCAGACAGAGAGGGAAAAGTAACGCCTGACGTCCAAGCCTGACACCGGAAGCTAATTTATTTTGCATGCAATTTCTTCGCCAATAATAATCGCGCAAAGTTTAATAAAAGCGCAGCTAACGAGAAAGCGAATTTTGTAGCTGAAACCACGGTTAAGCACATTCTTACATTATTGCGAGTATAGCTACGCTTTCTTTAAGTTTTATTTAACCTTTGCCCGTTACAATCACCTACCGTAAACAGGCCGCTTGAGGGAAATAAGACGATGCCGCTTTACCCAGTTTAACCTGCACTTTATTCTCAACGACTTGCCTGTATTGGCTCCCTTTTAATCACTTTGCGTCGGGAAGTTATGCTGGAAAATTTGAATCTCTCTCTATTCTCTCTTATTAACGCAACGCCAGACTCTGCGCCGTGGATGATCTCGTTGGCGATTTTTATTGCTAAAGATTTGATTACCGTGGTGCCGTTGCTGGCCGTGGTACTTTGGTTGTGGGGGCTTACAGCACAACGGCAACTGGTGATAAAAATCGCTATCGCGCTGGCGGTCAGCCTGTTTGTGTCCTGGACGATGGGACATCTTTTTCCGCACGACCGACCCTTTGTCGAAAATATCGGCTATAACTTCCTGCATCATGCGGCGGATGACTCATTCCCGAGCGATCACGGTACGGTGATTTTCACCTTTGCACTGGCATTTTTATGCTGGCATCGCCTGTGGTCCGGCTCACTTTTAATGGTGCTGGCCGTCGTCATTGCCTGGTCGCGCGTTTATCTTGGCGTCCACTGGCCGCTGGATATGCTCGGTGGATTGCTGGCAGGTATGATTGGCTGCCTTAGCGCCCAGATTATCTGGCAAGCGATGGGGCATAAACTCTATCAACGTCTGCAATCGTGGTATCGCTTCTGTTTTGCATTACCGATCCGCAAAGGCTGGGTGCGTGACTGATCTCTGCTAAAAAGTGTAGTATTGAGCGGCTCGCTTCAATAACTATTCAGAGGGATTATGGAAACACGTCGCGAAGAGCGTATCGGGCAGCTGCTGCAAGAATTAAAACGCAGTGATAAGTTACATCTTAAAGACGCCGCCGCCCTGCTTGGGGTTTCGGAGATGACGATTCGTCGCGATCTGAACAACCACAGTGCGCCCGTCGTTTTGCTCGGCGGCTATATTGTTCTGGAACCACGCAGCGCCAGCCATTACCTGTTAAGCGATCAAAAATCTCGCCTGGTGGAAGAAAAACGCCGGGCGGCAAAACTGGCTGCGACGCTGATAGAACCCGATCAGACCCTCTTTTTTGACTGTGGCACCACCACGCCGTGGATTATTGAAGCAATTGATAATGAAATCCCTTTTACCGCCGTTTGTTATTCGCTAAATACTTTTCTGGCGCTGAAAGAGAAACCCCATTGCCGCGCGTTTCTTTGCGGTGGTGAATTTCACGCCAGCAACGCCATTTTCAAACCCATCGATTTTCAGCAAACGCTGAATAATTTTTGCCCGGATATCGCTTTTTATTCCGCTGCGGGCGTGCATGTCAGTAAAGGCGCTACCTGCTTTAATCTTGAAGAGTTGCCGGTAAAACACTGGGCCATGTCGATGGCGCAAAAGCATGTGCTGGTTGTCGACCACAGTAAATTTGGCAAGGTGCGTCCGGCGCGCATGGGTGACCTGAAACGCTTTGATATTGTTGTGAGCGATTGTTGCCCGGAAGATGAGTATGTGAAGTACGCGCAGACGCAGCGTATTAAGTTGATGTATTAATGACGTATAACCGGATGACGTTTCGCGCCATCCGGTTATCAGAAGATTAAGAGAACCAGCTGCCGAACCACTGATGGAATTTCATCATCACGAAATCCCACATCCGACCAAAGAATCCGCCCTCTTCCACATTTTCCATCACGATCAGCGGACGCTGCTCAATGGATTTACCGTTAAGCTGGAAATCAATGGTGCCGACAACCTGACCTTTTTTCAGCGGTGCGGTAAGCTGCGGTTCCGTTAACGTATAACTCGCCTTCAGGTTTTTCAGCTGCCCACGCGGTATGGTCACTGAGCCCGCTTCGCCTGCCCCGAGATTCACTTCGCTCTTATCACCAAACCAGACGCGCTGAGTCACAAATGTGGCATCAGGTTTAATTGGCGTCACGGTTTCAAAGAAACGGAAGCCCCAGGTCAATAATTTCTCAGACTCATTAAAACGGATACGGTCAGTTTTCGCCCCCAGCACTACGGAGATTAAACGCATATCGCCCTGGGTAGCCGAAGCAACCAGATTATATCCCGCGCCTGCCGTGGTTCCTGTCTTCATGCCATCAACATTCAGATTGCTGCTCCACAGCAGACGATTACGGTTAGGCTGACGAATTTTGTTGAAGGTGAACTCTTTCTCTTTATGAATGGCGTACTCTTCCGGCACATCGTGGATCAATGCTTTACCCAGCAATGCCATATCGCGCGCGGTACTGAACTGCCCCGGCGCATCCAGGCCGTGCACCGTCTGGAAGGTAGTGTTGGTCAGACCCAGTTTTTTGGCATAACCATTCATCAAACCAATAAATGACTCCTGGCTCCCGGCAACGTAATCAGCCAGCGCAATACAGGCGTCATTACCGGACTGGATAATCACACCTTTGTTCAAGTCTGCCACCGAAACCTGATCGCCCGGTTTGAGGAACATTACCGATGAACCACGCAGTGCCGGATTTCCCGTCGCCCAGGCATCTTTACCGACCGTCACCATATCGGTGAGTTTAATCTTATCGGCCTTAAGCGCCTGCCCAACCACATAGCTGGTCATAATTTTAGTCAGGCTCGCGGGATCCAGTTTCTCATCCGCATTGCCTTCTGCCAGCACTTTACCGCTGGCGTAATCCATTAAAATCCATGCACGCGCATCCACGCTCGGCGCTTCAACGGTTTGTTCCGCCGCGAATGCCGTTGGGGCAAAAAGGAATAAAAATGCAGAACCCGCTGCAAGACCACGAAGGAGAGAGGAGTATTGCGTCATAAATGCCACCCGAGTATCCATTCAAAAAAAATACGTTATATCGCCGTATGATAAGTTCGGTGATTAATAACGCACACACAAACTTAAAGAAACCGTAAGTTGGTAAAGTTTTTAAAGTTTATGCAATATCCTGCCGCTTCGCTGCTTCTGGTGTCATTTTTTTGCCAGCTGTTGCTTAAAAGTTAACTTTACTTCACCATCGGAGTCCTGTTCAGCCTGTGGCTGCCTGTCGGAAAAGGGGTGAGTATGATTACGCTGTGGGGTCGGAATAATTCAACCAACGTAAAAAAAGTATTGCTGACGCTCGAAGAACTGGAACTACCTTATGAGCAAATTCTCGCGGGCCGTGAGTTTGGGATAAATCACGATGCTGATTTTCTGGCGATGAACCCTAACGGGCTGGTGCCGTTGTTGCGTGACGACGAAAGTGATCTCATTCTTTGGGAATCAAACGCCATTGTCCGCTATCTGGCGGCACAGTACGGGCAAAAACGCCTGTGGATCGACTCACCGGCACGTCGTGCGGAAGCAGAAAAATGGATGGACTGGGCAAACCAGACGCTCAGTAATGCTCATCGCGGGATCCTGATGGGATTAGTCAGAACACCACCGGAAGAGCGCGATCAGGCCGCCATTGATGCCAGTTGCAAAGAGTGCGACGCCCTGTTTGCCCTGCTCGATGCGGAACTGGCAAAAGTAAAATGGTTCTCAGGCGACGAGTTTGGTGTGGGCGATATCGCTATCGCACCGTTCATCTACAATTTGTTTAACGTTGGCCTGACCTGGACACCGCGTCCAAATCTGCAACGCTGGTATCAGCAACTCACTGAACGCCCCGCAGTGCGCAAAGTGGTGATGATTCCCGTTAGCTAATTGCGTGGGCTAACTTTAAGTAATTCCCCACTGGACTCGTCGGTGAGAACGTATAAATAACCGTCGGGTCCAGTGCGAACATCACGAATTCGCTGCCCTCTGTCCGTTAAAATACGGCCATCTTCTGTCACTTTGTCGCCGTTGACGCTCATCACAATGACATCTTTATCTTTCAGCGCGCCAATAAATAATTTTTGCTGCCACTGGGGGAATTTGTCGCTGTTATAGAAGGCCATGCCGCTCACGGCGGGCGAATCTTTCCAGTAAAAAACAGGTTGCTCGGTCCCGGCGACGATCTCCCCTTTCGCTTCCGGTATCTTAAAGCCCGAATAGTTGATTCCCCAGGTTGCCAGCGGCCAGCCGTAGTTTTTGCCTTTTTGCGGAATATTAATTTCATCACCACCGCGCGGGCCATGTTCATTCAGCCACAGTGCATTACTCCACGGATTCATCGCCATTCCTTGCGGATTACGAATGCCATAAGACCAGATCTCGGCGCGCACACCGGATTCCTTTATAAAAGGATTATCATCCGGGATTTCTCCCAGGTCGGTCAGACGCACCAGTTTGCCCTGTAATTTATCCAGATCCTGCGCCGTCGGGCGCTGATTGTTTTCGCCCAGAGCAATAAAAAGATAACCTTTACCGTCGAATACCATCCGCCCGCCAAAATGGTTGCCGGTAGACAGTTTTGGCATCTGACGAAAGACGGTGCGGAAGTCGGTCACTTTTGAGAGATCATCACTTAAGCGGCCATAACCCACAGCAGTTCCGGCTTTGCCATCATCGCCAACTTCGGAATAACTTAACCAGATGCGGCGCGACTGAGCAAAATCGGGCGCTAAAACCACGTCCAGCAGACCGCCCTGCCCGTGCGCCCAAACGTCCGGCACTCCGGAAAGCGGCGCAGATAATCCTTTTCCTGCTTGCCAGTGACGCAACTCGCCGCCGCGCAGAGTGATTAACATACCGTGATTATCGGGTAAAAAGGCCAGTGACCAGGGATGGTCGAGTTTGTCTTGTAGTACTTCGACATTTACCGTTGCAGGAGCCGCCCAGAGAGCGGAAGAAAGACAAATAAGGGGCACAAGGAAAAAGGATTGTCGATGCATAACGCCTCCGGATTGACTCTGGCTTAAAGCGTAGTCAGTGGAGGAGATAACAAATTCATTTTTACAAAAACTTAAACATGAAGGGGGAGACGCTTTCTCCCCCTTAGTTTTCAGGCCTTCTCAAGCATGGCGTGCTTCTGCAGGCTCTGGATACTCAGCGTTAAGCTCATCAGACAATTTTCAAGCTTATCGGCGTTGACGGTAATAACAGTCGGGCAATCATGGTGCCCACTCATCAAACATACTGCGGCTGTCGCTAATGCTTCTTCAGCATGATGAAGAGCACTCCACTCTTCCTGATCCAGATGAAGATTCAACCGCAGCGATTTATCGTGCAGTTCGCGATTCAGTTTAAAAAAGTTATCTCGTAGATGATTGCTTTCGCTGACGGACATGTATCCTTTTGCCTTCCTCAGTTGCACGTATGCGGCGAGGTCAACGCGTGCGTCGATCAACCGGTTCAGCAGATCGATTCGCTGTCTGTCAACGAACATACTTCGATCCTCCTCTTTCCAGCCTTGTTGCAATTAAATAGTATGGCTGTTTTTTGAGCAAAATGCTGTCCAGGATCAATTCTTCACGCCGAATTAACAAAATTTACATTTCCTTCAACTCCGCCAGCGAATGAGATTGCGATACAAATTTTATCCAGAACTCTGTAGAATCCCTGCCCTGACCTTTCCTGTAACTGAATATTTTTTAAGCTATGAGCAAAGTAACTCCCCAGCCGAAAATCGGCTTTGTTTCCCTTGGCTGTCCGAAAAACCTTGTCGATTCAGAGCGTATTCTCACCGAACTACGCACTGAAGGTTATGACGTGGTACCGAGCTATGATGATGCGGACATGGTGATCGTCAACACCTGCGGCTTTATTGACAGCGCGGTACAAGAATCACTGGAAGCCATTGGTGAAGCGTTGAATGAAAACGGCAAGGTTATTGTGACCGGTTGTCTGGGGGCAAAAGAAGATCAGATCCGCGAAGTCCACCCGAAAGTGCTGGAAATCACCGGGCCTCATAGCTATGAGCAGGTTCTGGAGCACGTTCATCACTACGTGCCAAAACCGAAACACAACCCATTCCTGAGCCTGGTGCCAGAACAAGGTGTGAAACTGACGCCGCGTCATTATGCCTATCTGAAAATTTCTGAAGGCTGTAATCACCGCTGCACCTTCTGCATTATTCCGTCTATGCGCGGCGATCTGGTGAGCCGTCCGATTGGCGAAGTGTTAAGTGAAGCGAAACGTCTGGTTGATGCGGGCGTTAAAGAAATTCTGGTGATCTCGCAGGATACTTCCGCGTATGGCGTCGATGTTAAACATCGTACTGGCTTCCACAACGGCGAGCCGGTAAAAACCAGCATGGTCAGCCTGTGCGAACAGTTATCGAAACTGGGGATCTGGACACGTCTGCACTACGTTTACCCTTATCCGCATGTGGACGACGTCATCCCACTGATGGCAGAGGGCAAAATCCTGCCGTATCTGGACATTCCGTTGCAGCACGCCAGCCCGCGCATTCTCAAACTGATGAAACGTCCGGGTTCTGTAGATCGCCAACTGGCGCGCATCAAACAGTGGCGCAAAATCTGCCCGGAACTGACCCTACGCTCAACCTTTATTGTTGGCTTCCCTGGCGAGACGGAAGAAGATTTCCAGATGCTACTCGACTTCCTGAAAGAAGCACGTCTGGATCGCGTTGGCTGCTTTAAATACAGCCCGGTTGAAGGTGCAGACGCCAATGCCCTGCCTGACCAGGTTCCGGAAGAAGTGAAAGAAGAACGCTGGAACCGTTTCATGCAGTTGCAGCAGCAAATTTCCGCCGAGCGCCTGCAAGAGAAAGTGGGCCGTGAAATTCTGGTGATTATCGACGAAGTGGACGAAGAAGGCGCGATTGGTCGCAGCATGGCAGATGCACCGGAAATCGACGGCGCGGTTTATCTCAATGGTGAAACCAACGTTAAGCCGGGTGATATCCTGCGAGTGAAAGTCGAGCACGCCGATGAGTACGATTTGTGGGGTAGCCGGGTTTAATTAATTCAGGCCGGGCAAAATCATTTGTCCGGCCTGCGAATAATGATTACTGCCAGCTAATCTGCGCCCTGCCGTTTTTCTTACTCTTATACAGCCGCTCATCCGCCAGCATTTTCAAACGTTCAACGGTAGTACATTCATTTGAATGCGCTACACCGATACTGGTGCTTAAATTAATGCTTCCCACCTGGAAATGAACGATTTCTTTTAGAATCGATAGCAACTCTTCCAGCGTGCCGCCAGTATAAATCACCGCAAATTCGTCACCTCCGAAGCGGTAAACTTTACCTTTATCTACCGGGATCTGTGATTTAAGGATTTTCACCACTTTCATCAACACTTCATCGCCCAGCAAATGACCGAAGGTGTCGTTAATGTTTTTGAATTTATCGACGTCAAACAGGCACAAATAACCGCCTTTTTCCGGCAGCGCTTTTAAATCTTCGTCAAAAGATTTTCTGCCCATCGCTTTGGTCAGATCGTCCAGGAATGCCGAGTTATACATACTGTAGAGTTTTTTGACATCGGCAGCCGAAAAGAAAAGCCCGCCATCCAGTACGCGTTCAAAATGGTTATTAATAATGGCTTCTTTCTCCACAATACCACGATTAATCACTCTGCGTACCAGATAGAGGCAACTGGCACCCGATATCACTGCCACCAATGCGGCAAAGAAAATAATCAATGTACATACCTGAAAATAAACGTCTTTTTTATAAGCAAATACGTACAACCCGGTCGGCAAATAGGAGAAGTGCTCCATTGCTTCCGAAACGGTGAAGATGGCGTTTTTAGCGTTATATTCATCACCGGTCACCGATTTACCGTTCTTGAACAGGGAGAACATCAGGTTCTCGCTATCCATCGCCAGCGATTTTGACAGTAAAGAAAAACGTTCCAGACCAAGCAAAAATATCAGACTACGATTGTGAGTTACCGGATAGAGGTAATAGACGAAGGTTTTACCATCAAAAGAGATAAACCCTGTATTTTTGACATGTCGATACTTAACAACCTGCATAATATCTGCACAATAATTTTTCTCGAACTCCTTTACCTGAATACATTCGTCACTGGAAATCAGATAAGGACCGACATCGTACAAATAAGAGGGTGAAACCGAGTCGGCGTAAGCTGTGCGTAAGCCAACCAACAGCTGTTCCTCCGTAGGGTTTAGCGTGTTGATCAGATCAATTGCCACACTACGCCGATATTCAGCAATATTTGCCACCGCAAAAGCAGTATCAATAACGGACTGTTTCAGGCCATACACCCGTTCCTTTACCATTTGAGTGTAGATCCCGCAGGCAACTGCTGAAATCATGATAAAAATCAGCAGACTGACTGTAAGTACGAATTTATTGATTCTGGACATACGTAAACTACTCTTTTACTAATTTTCCACTTTTATCCCAGGCGGAGAATGGCATGGGTTTCTGGTACAGATACCCCTGAGCCTGAACACATCCTAATTTGATTAATTCACGCGCAACGTCTTCGCTCTCTACGCCTTCCGCAATCACCGGGATCCGGTTATAGCGTGCCAGATCGAAAATAATGCGCACAATTTTTCCTGCAGTACCGAAAATATCGCCGGTAAATTGCGAATCCACCTTTATACTGTCTGGATTCATTTCATAAAAACGTTTCAGGTTTGACAAACCGGTGCCAAAGTCATCAATCGATACCCGTACCCCTTGTTTACGCAGTTGTTCAATATTGAGATAGAAATGTTCATTAATTCGCTCGATCACGGTTTCAGTGATCTCAACACAAAGGCTGTTCGCCTTCAGGCCATTTTCTTTCATGATGGTAGTAAAACGCTCATGAAAGTGTGGTTCGTTTAACTGCCAGGGCGAAACATTAATATGCAGTAAGAAACCGTCCTTCAGGACCGCACGCTCGCTAAAATGTCTGAATTCACCCATCGCGGTTTTAATAATTTGATAGCCCAGCTCATTGATAAACCCGATATCTTCAGCAATGGTAATGAACTTCAGCGGTGAAATAATCCCCCGCTCCGCAGACACCCAACGGCACAACGCCTCCGCGCCCAAAATGGTGCGGGTGTTAATATCAACAATCGGTTGATAGACCAGGAATAGTTCGCCAATTTCCATTGCATGGCGAATATTACGCGCAATCCAGATATTCTCTTCTATTTCGTTGAGTTTCGC